>Ga0233425_10004335_pt1 | contig 23982 bp, 22 predicted proteins | sample Watercolumn_Towu_2_FD_181712 | JGI IMG/M metagenome (GOLD analysis project Ga0233425, IMG submission 181712) | Freshwater microbial communities from Lake Towuti, South Sulawesi, Indonesia - Watercolumn_Towuti2014_140_MG | ecosystem: Environmental > Aquatic > Freshwater > Lake | place... | reverse complement strand
CACCGAGAGCACCGTGCGGGCGTGCTCGATGTCGAACTCGGGCAGCCGGTCCTGGCCAAACACTTTCTTGATCGCTGCGTGGAGGTTGCCCTGCTCCAGCGGATCGAACGCGATGTGCTTTCCGTTCATCTCGCGGGCGAAGTTGCCAACCACCCACGCGGCGTGGCCGCGCATCGGCGACGTTGCGATCGTGAGCCGGCCAGCCGACTCCTCCACCCAGCCCTTGAACATGGCATCGGCTTCCTGCCACGACACCGGTCGGAGGGGGGCGCCGCGAGAACGCCGGGCCAGGGGCGTCCTGACCCGGTCGGGGTGGTAGAGCATCTGCAGCACTGACTCGGCCCGCACGTTCTGCTTGCCAAGGTTGACCGGGAAGTCCGGGTTTCCGGCGATCTTCTTGGCTCGCCCCTCCATCACCCGGACGATGACGCCGTCGCCGCCCTCACAGCAGAGGGTTGTCGCGTACCAGGCGTCGATGCCGCGCGCCAGGTCCTCCGGCAGCTTCGTCGGGCTCTGGACCACGAACTCGGCTTCCGGGATGTTGCAGGCAGCGAACAGGACGGCCCCGGTGGTCGACGCACCGACCATCGTGACGAACTGCCGCCTTGTCAGCTGTTGCTTCATCGCTACTGCTTCATCGAAATCATCAGATGCTTCATTAGTAGTGGCACGTGATGCAGTCGGTCGGCGCGCCGTTGTCGCGGTGGCAGTTCACGCACTGCCCCATCTTGAGCGATTCGACCTGCTTGACCTTTGTCATCGTCTTGACGTCGCCATGGCACGTCGAACAGACCTGCGCCGGCGCCACAGGCCCCGCCTCATTCGCCGCCAGGCCCGGATTGTTCTTGATGACCGAAGGATTGGCCGTCAGGAACCGGATGTGCGGCTCGTGGATGAACCTGACGCTGTCCGGCAGGCGGTGTACTCGCTGCCAGTTGATGGCGCCCTCGAAGCCCGACAGCCCGGCGCTCCGGAGCTGGTCGAGCGTCGTCTTGTCGGCGGAGCCGATCACCTGGTGGCAGAAGGCGCACTGCTGCTGGGGCGGGATGCCTGCGGGGATGCCCTCGGTGACTGTGCGGTGGCAGAAGGTGCAGTCGAGGCCGACGCCATGGAGCGCGTTCCCCTGGGCGTCACTGCGGGGGTTGCCCTGCGCATCGACCAATATCTCGGTGCCGGCGTGGGTGGGGTGGGGAAACGGGATCGGTTGGTCGGGCCCCTCGGCGAAACCGAACACCGGGAGCGGACGGCCGAGCCAGGCGGTGACGACGAACACCACGACGAAGACCAGCGCGGCGGTGACCGGCATGCCGATGGCTGGCAAGGCGATCTTCACCCAGAGGGGCGTGGTCCGCCGGAGCTTGTTGATGAATTCGATCAACTGGTGCGGTATCTGCTAGCGGTACAGGTGTGGGTAGACGGCGCGTACGAGGTCATGGATCGGCGCGCCGCCGCCGGCCCGGCCGACGAAGATCAAGAAGACCAGAGCCACAGCTACGCCGCCTATGCACGCGAACCCTCCCATATAAAGGAGAGGGCGGAGCCGGTTCCAGCGGGCCGACAGGTGATGGCTGGCCACCGCGGAAGGGATGATCGCGTGCGCCGCGAGGAACGCCTGCGAGGCGGTGAACATGAGCGCCATCGTGATCCAGAGCAGCTTGATCGCGAATCCGGCGTCGGCCCACTGGGCTCTTGTCAGCGGCTCGGGGTCCATCGACTCGGGTTTCTTTGCCCTCTTGTTGGCGCGCGGAGAACGTCGTGTTGCAGCTTTGGGTCAGATACGGGCCAGATAGCCATGCGCCGCCCCGCGCACGGTTTGTGAAAACTATCATTTGCCCTTCGGGGTGTCAAGGCAAAACCGGTTTGCCGGGACCCGCTGCCGGTGACTAGAATTACGCGGTCCTCGACGCGGTGATTCCTGAGGTGAAGTTAGCCTTGGCAGACCAGAACGCTCAGAAGGGCGGCGGCGTCAACCGGCGGCAGTTCCTGGCGATCGCGGGATTGGGCTTTCTGGCGGGAATCGCCGCCATGCTGCTCCTCAATCGCTGGCGTCGCGGCGGCGGGTCGTCGCCTCGAGTTTCGACCTCGGACGACTCGATGTACCGCCCGCGAGACGGCGGCGAGCGCCAGGCCTAGACGCCAGACCGAGGCGGTAGAGCCAGGCGGGAGAGCCGGCCGGAGCCGTCCGCGGAGGGAGCTATCCGAGCGGCTCGATGGCGGCGGCGGGATCGAGAAGCAGATACGGCTCCCCGAACTGGTCCGCGTCATCGATTGACCACGGCCTCGGGTTGCCAGATGGCCTGAGCCTCACACCGAAGTCGCCTCCCGACACCAGGAGCGACGACCCTGCTCCTGAATCCGTAACCTGAACGCAGGTAACGTGGCACGGCGAACCCCCGGCATCGCTGCACCAGCCGACGACATCGTGCGGACCCGTTCGACCGGAGACCGACGCGACCCGTACACCAGGGCTCATCAGTGGCGGCTCCAGCGCCTGGAACGTCTGGAGCGGCGAGTACGCGCAGTTGGGGCTCTCTTCGACCTCGACGTAGACCTGCGCCAAGCGCTCTCCGTGTTCTGCTAGCATTCCGAACGTAGCGCCATTGCTGCGCAGCTTCGAGTATATGAGAGACCCCCTCATGCAGATTCCGAAGGAAAAGCTGTCCTGGCTGTACGAGACGATGTACCGGATCCGGCGCTTCGAGGAGCGGCTCCTCGAGGAGACGGTGAAGGGCAATGCGATGGGCGTGGCGCACACGTCCGATGGCGAGGAAGCCGGGCCGACCGGTATCTGCGCCCACCTGAACGAGAAGGATTGGATCGGGTCGACCCACCGCGGTCACGGGCACTGCATCGCCAAGGGCGTCGACACGAAGCGGATGATGGCTGAGATATTCGGGCGCCACACCGGCCTGTGCAAGGGCAAGGGCGGCTCGATGCACATCGCCGACTTCTCGAAGGGGATGCTGGGGGCCAACGGCATCGTCGGCGCTAGCGTGCCGCTTGCGGTCGGCGCCGCTCTCTCGGCAAGGTACTTCGGAAGCGACTCGATCGGCGTCTCGTTCTTCGGCGACGGCGCCACCAGCCAGGGAGTCGTCCACGAGAGCATGAACCTCGCGGCGATCTGGCGGCTGCCGGTGATCTTCGCCTGCGAGAACAACCACTATGCGGAGTCGACCCCCGTTGAGTACGCGGTGGCGGGCCACGACATCGCCGACCGCGCGGCGGGCTACGGGATCCCGGGCGTCGTGGTCGATGGCATGGATGTGTTCGCCGTGTATGAGGCGGCAGGGGAGGCGGTGCGGCGGGCGCGAGCCGGCGAGGGGCCAACGCTCCTGGAGCTGAAGACCTACCGGTACCACGGCCACTACCACGCCGACGAGCCGCTGAAGTACCGGCTCAAGGAAGAAGAGGACCTCTGGAAGAAGCGGGACCCGATCCCTGCTTTCGAGCAGCGGGTCGTGGCCCAGAAGCTCATGCCGGCGAGCGAGCTCGAGGCTACCCGCAAGAAGATCGACGCCGAGATCGAGGCGGCGGTCAAGTTCGCCCTCGAGAGCCCGTTGCCGCCGGTCGATGAGCTCTACACCGACGTCTACGTGAACTACTCGAACCCGGTCCAGGGTTTGCGCTAGGGCGGGAGCCGAACCGAAATGGTCGCAACGCAAAGCAAGCAAGCGGACCCGATGGGTCCCGGCGCCGGTGGCCCGGGCCGTGAGATGCGCTACCGCGAGGCGTTCAACAAGACGCTCCGCGACGAGCTCAGGCGGGACCCGAGCGTATTCATCATGGGCGAGGACGTCGCGGGAGGCGCCGGGCGCGAACACCTTGGCATCATCGACTCCTGGGGCGGGCCGTTCGCCGCGACCAAGGGCCTGATACAGGAGTTCGGGGCGAAGAGGATCAAGGACACCCCCATTTCCGAGGCGGCGATGGTGGGCGCGGCGGTCGGCGCAGCGCTGACTGGCACCCGTCCGGTCGTCGACCTCATGTACTTCGACTTCACGACGGTCGCCTTCGACCAGCTGCTGTCTAACGCCGCCAAGAGCCGCTACATGTTCGGCGGCCAGACGAAGATCCCGATCACGCTGTTCGCCCGTTCGGGCGCCGGAACCGGGCACGCCGCCCAGCACTCCGAGAACTTCTACTCGATCATCGCCCACATACCGGGCCTGAAATGCGTGGCCCCGTCCGACCCCTACACCGTGCGCGGCCTGCTCGCGGCTGCGATCCGTGACGACGACCCCGTGATCGTCTGCAACCACAAGAAGCTCATCAACCTGTCGGGGTTCGTACCGGACGAGTCGTACACGATCGAGATCGGCAAGGGCCGCCGGCTGCGAGAGGGAAACGACGTCACGCTGGTCGGCATGTCGTGGACGACCGAGGTCTGCAAGCAGGCGGCGGAAAAGCTCGCGGCCGAGGGCGTGGGCGCCGACGTGATCGATGTCCTCAGCATGTCGCCGCTGGACGAAGGCATCATCCTCGACTCGGTCAAGAAGACGAACCGGGTCGTGATCGTCGACGAGGACACGCCTCGCTGCAGCATGGCTTCGGAGATTGCCGCGGTGATCGCCGATCAGGCGTTCGACTACCTGGACGCCCCGGTGAAGCGCGTGACCGGGCCGCACACGCCGGTGCCGTACAGCCGGCCCCTCGAAACGGCGTTCATCCCGGACGCCGCAGCGGTCGTCGGCACCACGAAGAAGCTGCTAGGACTGGAGTAGGCGGCGCAACTCGCCACCGGCCGCCCCACGAGACTGGCATCGCCGCGAGCCGCTACGGGCCGCCTTTACTTGCAGAGATCGCGGAGCATCGCGAACGGGTAGATCCCGGTCGCATGCCCGTCGCTCCAGAGGAACTGGAGTGCGTACCTGCCGACCTGCATGTGGTCGACCGCGATGATGTCGGCCGGGATCGCCGTCGCATTGAGTAGCTTCCGGCCCGTCATCTCTTCGACGCACGCCGCGCATGCGCAGTTCAGCCGCAACTCACGATACGGATAGCGGCACGTCCGGCCGTCCGACCAGTCGATCACGACTGTGTCGGCCTCCAGGCTGATCTCGCGCGGGACGGCACCGACCACCCGGCGATGCTAGCACCCGCGATCGCGGCGTCTGAAGCGGGTCTCGACACGCCCGCGGGCCGAGGCTACTCTTTTGCGGTTCGGTCGGACGTGATCGCGAGGAGGCGTCAGTGGCAGAAGATGGCATTCGAGTCGGCGTGATTGGCGCGGGTGCAAACACCCGGCTGCGGCACATACCCGGCCTCAAAGCGCAGAGGGGCGTGCAAGTCGTCGCCGTGGCCAACCGCACGCGGGCGTCAGGCGAGCGCGTGGCCGGCGAGTTCGACATCCCGAACGTGTATGACGACTGGCGCCAGATACTCGACGACGAGACGATCGACGCCGTGTGTATCGGCACATGGCCCTACATGCACTGCACCCTCACGCTGGCCGCCCTCGACGCCGGCAAGCACGTCCTCGTCGAAGCGCGCATGGCCTCTAATGCGGAGGAGGCGCGTGACATGCTCGACGCTTCCAAGAACAACCCCGACCTCGTGACCCAGATCGTGCCCGCGCCACACACCCTGGAGCTCGACCGCCACATCATGGATCTGATCGCCGATGGCTATGTCGGCGACCCCGTCGGCGTCGACATGCGGGTCTCGACCGCCAAGTTCGCCGATTACGACGCGCCCAGGCACTGGCGCCACGACCCGTACCTGAGCGGCAACAACATCATGCAGATGGGCATTTTCTATGAGGCGATGATGCGCTGGCTCGGCCCCGCCGTGAGCGTCGCCTCGATGGCACAATCGGTCGTGAAGTACCGGATGACCGAGGACGGGCGCAGGCAGGCGATGTCCATTCCCGACTACGTCGACATCCTGGCCGAGCTGGCGTGCGGGGCCCGCGCACACATGAACTTCAGCGCGGTGTCAGGCTTCGGCCCCAACGAAGACACGTGGATCTTCGGGACCGATGGCACCCTCCACATCGACGGCAAGCGCGTTCTCTATGGCGCGAAGCGGGACGACAAGGACATTCGCCCGATCGAGATCCCGAAGGAAAAGCGGGTCGGATGGCGGGTCGAGGAGGAGTTCGCCAACGCGGTGCGCGGCATCGAGCCGGTGACGAGGACCAACTTCTACGATGGCGTCGCCTATATGGAATTCACCGACGCCGTAAACGAGGCGTTCAAGACGGGTAGGACGGTGCCGGTGCCTTCTGTGGGCTAGGGAGGCTGCGATGGATCTGATCAGCTCGTACGTGATGCAGTTGAAGGAGGCCCACGGGTTTCTCGAGGCCACGATGGCGGACGTTACCCCCGAAGTCGCCAACTTCATCCCGCCCGGCAGGGCCAATTCAGTCGGTGCCTGCTACGCGCATGTGATCTGCGGCGAGGACCTGGCCATCAACGGCATGCTGAAGGGCGGCGCGCCTCTGTTCGTGTCGTCCCACCTCGGCAAGACCGGGCTCCTCAGTGGCGCGGGGCTGGGCATGCGGACAGTCGCCTGGGTGTTGAGCCGGGCCGTCATCGGACACGCCGACAACTTCTCCGGCGAGATCTCTGCGATCAAGGGCGTCCAGGGGAAGAAGGGCTATCCGGCCTGAAGGTTCACGGCAAATCCGCCAGGTCGCACTGCGAGTTCCCGTTCCCCAGGCATTAACCTAGGTCCGCCGTCGGCTCCGGTGCAGCCAAGTGCATATGAGAGCCAAATGGTTACAACTGTCCGAGCCGCCCAGGTACCCACCCCTGCCCCGACAATCCGCGACTTGCCGTCGGAGGAACGGCCGCGGGAGCGCCTGCGAGATTACGGGGCCGTTCAGCTTTCCAACGCCGAGCTGGTTGCGATCCTCCTACGGACCGGCCAGTCTGGCGAGAACGCCCTTGCGTTCGCCTCACGCATCCTGGCGCGCTTCGAAGGTCTGAACGGCCTGGCCCGCGCCACGTATGCCCAGCTGTGCTCGGAACGGGGCGTGTCGGAGGCCAAGGCGTGCCAGCTGCTGGCAGCGCTGGAGCTGGGGCGCCGGGCCGCGGCGCTGCGGCCAGACGAGCGGACGTCGATCAGCTCGCCGGCTGATATCGCAGCGATGATGATGCCCCAGATGGCCGGCCTGGACCGCGAGCACCTGAAGGTAGTCCTGCTGAACACCAAGAACCACATTCTGGGTGTGCAGCCGGTCTACGTTGGGAGCGTCAACGCCGCAGTCGTACGGCCCGCCGAGGTGTTCGCCGAAGCGGTGAGGCGGGTGTGTCCGGCGATCGTCGTCGTCCACAACCATCCCTCTGGTGATCCCACGCCAAGCCCCGAGGATACCGACACGACCCGACGCCTCGTAGAGGCGGGCAAGCTGCTCGACATCGACGTTCTCGACCACGTGGTCATCGGGCAGGGGCGGTTCGTGAGCATGCGTGAGCGGCGGCTCGGATTCGGGTAGTACGCTAGGGGCCGCGGGCAGGAAGAGATAGCAGCCAACCGAAGCACCAGGGCAGAGGGGATCGGGGAGGTCCGCCGAAGTGCCGAGCAGAACGCCAAGCGGCGTAGTCGATTTCAACTGCGACATGGGCGAGTCGTTCGGCCCCTACAAACTGGGGCTCGACGAGGAAGTCATCAAGCACGTTACGTCGGTCAACATCGCCGCCGGGTTCCACGCAGGCGACCCCAACTGGATGGCGCACACCGTCAGACTCGCTGAGGCCAGCGGAGTGGGGATCGGAGCGCACCCTTCCTATCCGGACCTGGCAGGCTTTGGCCGCCGCGACATGAGCATGACCGCTGACGAAGTGAGGAACGCCGTCACGTATCAGGTCGGCGCGCTGGCGGCCTTCGCGAAGGGGCATCGCCTCCAGCATGTGAAGCCGCATGGGGCCATGTACAACAAGGCGGTGCGTGACGCCTCCGAAGCCACCGCGATCATCGAGGCGGTCAAGTCCTACGATCCGTCCCTGATCCTGGTGACGCTTGCGGGGTCGCAGTGGGAGCAGCTGGCGCGCAAGGCCGGGATGCGCGTGGCCAGAGAAGCGTACTCAGACCGGGCGATCACGCCACAGGGGACTTTGGTGCCTCGCTCGCAGCCGGGAGCGGTGATACACGACGAATCGGCCGTAGTCGACCGCACGTTGAAGATCGCCTGCGAGGGCAGGGTGGTCGCGGTCGATGGCAGCGAGATCGAGTTCACCGCGGACACGATCTGTCTGCACGGGGACACTCCCGGCGCAGTCAAACTGGCCGCCGAGGTCCGTCGAGCGCTCGCCAGCGCCGGCGTGCACGTGAAGCCGATGCGCGAGTTCCTTACTTGACCTCGCCAGCTATCGACTACCCGCGATTCCTCGCGTTGGGGGAGTCGGCGGTGATCGTCGAGTTCGGCAACAGCATCGACCCCGACGTGAACCAGCGGGTCTACGAAGTTGCGGCCGCAATCGAGCGGGCCAGCCTTCCGGTGGTCCAGGAGGTCGTGCCCACCTACCGATCGCTATTGGTGCGGTACGACCCGCTGCGAGCGAGCTTCGGCGACATCACCCGCTCGCTTGAAGACCTGGCACGAGCCGGAACCGTGGGCACCGGAGGCAGAGGCTCACGCGACCAGCAGCGGCAGCTGTTCGAGATCCCGGTCGTGTACGGAGGCGACGACGGGCCAGACCTTGCGACGGTCGCCCAGCACGCCGGAGTCACACCCGGGGAAGTCATCGCAATCCACACCCGACCGGCCTATCGCGTGTACATGCTTGGATTCGCCCCCGGCTTCCCGTACCTGGGCGGGTTGGACGCTCGCATCGCGTGCCCCAGGCTCAAGACGCCTCGCACGCGCGTTCCCGCCGGCTCGGTAGGGATTGCTGAGAACCAGACCGGCATCTACCCGCTTGCCACCCCGGGAGGCTGGCAGATCATCGGACGGACGCTCGCGCCACTGTTCAATCCGTCCAGGGAGCCGCCAGTCGCACTGATGCCGGGAAGCTTCCTGAGATTCGTTCAGGTGAGCTCAAGAGAGGCCGAAGACATCGAACGCCGTGTCGCCGACGGCCGATACGAGATCCCGACCAGGCGGCGGGGTTTCTAGTGATCAGGGTCCTGTCCCCGGGCCCCCTCTCCACAGTTCAGGACCAGGGACGGTTCGGGCTCTCCCGCTTCGGGATTTCGGTCTCCGGGGCGGTCGACGCCCATGCGCTGACGCTCGGGAACATGCTCGTCGGTAACCCGGCGAACGCGGCCGCGATCGAGGTGACGTTCGGCGGAGCGGAGTTCCAGTTCGCCACCGACGCTTTGATAGGGATCACAGGCGGCGACCTTGCCCCCGCGCTCAACCAGGCGCCGGTCGAGATGAATCAGACACTCGCCGTGATTGCCGGCGACCGGCTCACGTTCGGCTCTGTCCGGTCCGGGCTTCGGGCATATGTGTGCGTCGCCGGCGGAATCGACGTGCCGCCGACCCTGGGTTCGAGGTCCACCTACCTGGCCGCGGGGATCGGGGGCCTGGCAGGCAGGGCCCTCAGGGCAGGGGACGAACTGCCGGTCGGCTTCAACGACCGGCCGCTGCATGCGGGTCGCCGTGCGTCAGCCGCGCTCGTGCCGAAGTACGGAAGCGAGATAACCGTACACGTGATAGCAGGCCCGCAGGCGGATCAGTTCACCGCGAAGGGCGTCGAGACCTTCTACTTGAGCGCGTACACAGTCACAGACAAGTCCGACCGGCAGGGAGTGCGCCTGGATGGGCCGGCGATCGAGGCCGTGGGCGGGCGCTACGACATCGTGTCGGACGCCGTGGTCACCGGAGCGATTCAGGTGCCGGGCGATGCGCGGCCAATCGTGCTACTGGCCGACCGACAAACGACCGGGGGATACCCGAAGATCGGGGTGGTCGCCACGGTCGACATTCCACTGTTGGCACAGGCGGCGCCGGGCACCTCGGTCAGGTTCGCTCGGACGACGATCGAGGAAGCTCAGGAGGCGACCCGTCGGGCGATAGCAGAACTCGCGGGGGCGGCGGTCGAGGAACCGGTACTGCACGTCACGAACCTGGTGATCGACGGCTCCCCGTTCCGGCTCGAGATGGCGGTCCCGCGCCAGGCAACCTCTCAACTCCGCATGACGGTAGTCGCCGACGGACGGCAGCGGATCGTGGGCGCAAGCAGTGCTTGAACGTCTTGGGATCGGGCTGAGGGGGTCGGGCGCCGAGTCGGATGCCGTGCTCGCGGCTGCCGTAGCCGTCGTGCTCGCGCTGGCCGAGCAGGCGGACCGGCCTCAGGGGCCGGCACAGGGACTTGCTGCGCCGGGCCTCAGCGCGTGGCTGCTCGATGGGCGACGACGCCTGTTGGATTCGCGGGGCAGACCCTCCCGATGACGGCGCGCCGGTACCGCATCGCCCTAGGCGGGAAGACCTACGACGTCGAGGTCGGGGACACGGCTACGTCGCCCGTGGCTGTCGTGGTCAACGGGGTCACGTACCAGATCGAGCTTCCCGGCCGGCCGCGGCAGGCGGTGCGCACCGGGTCGGCGCCGACCATCATCCCGCCTCGCCCGTCGGTGCTGCCGCTCGCCCCGCGGCCAGCCGCCGCCCCCCCTGCCGTACCGACGGCCCCGGCCGTGCCCGCCCCGACCGCGCCGGTCGCCGGCGGCGCCCACGCGGTCACGGCTCAGATGCCGGGGCGTGTCGTCTCGGTGGCGGCGAAGGCCGGCGACCAGCTGGGCCGCGGGGACGCAATCTGTGTCATCGAGTCGATGAAGATGGAGCTCACGATCGCGGCGCCGCGCGACTGCAAGGTGACCGCCGTTCGGGTGGCTGCTGGCGAGGCTGTCAGAAGCGGTCAGGTGCTGGCCGAGATCGAGTAGGGCGGCGGGCGCGCCAGTCGCCGCCGGCGACTGGCGTCAGGCCGTCGCCGGCCGGGCTAGAAGACGACGATCGGGTTGCAGGGCGAACCGGTCGTGTTCGACAGCCGAAGCGGCAGGATGTTGATCAGGAAGTGCCAGCGGTTGCGTTGCCGGCAGGCCGCCGCGAGCGCTTCCAGGTCGGCGTTGTCCAGAATCCATAGCCCAAGGGCCACGATGCCCACCTGATGGACCGGGTTGGTGAACCTCGGGTATCCGCTCGGCGTGACGTCGTTCCCGGTGTCGGACCCCATCACGGAGACGCCTCTCGAATGCATGAACGGCAGGATTTCTGGCAGCGGCCCAGATGACCCCTGCTGCTGCACGTTCCACGCCCCTCGCTCGTTCCAGCGTCGTAGCTGCCCGGTCCGCAGGAGAAGGACGTCGCCCGGCTCCACCCTGAAGCCGCAGCGGGCTTCGGCCGCTTCGATGTCCGCCATCCCGACGCCGTCCGGCGACTCCAGCCAGTCGACTCCTCGCAGGTACGGAGCATCCACGAGCACGCCACGGGTCACGATCCCCTGGCGCACGAGGTCAATCGACTCGAGCTTTGCGCCTTCGGTGGTCGACACCGCAGTCGCGGGGTGGCCGTTGTACATCCGCCCGTCCCAGAAGAAGTGGGCCAGGCTGTCCAGGTGGGTGATCGAGTGCCCGTGGAAGACGAGTCCGAAGTAGTCGACTGCCACCTGCCGATCGGGGCCGCCATCGCCCGGTCGATACGGGTCGCCGCTCATGACCATGTAATGCTGCGGCGGGCGTTGCACGTTGGGCGCGGCGTCGAACAGGATCGGCCGCGAGCACGAGACGGTGACCCCTTCGCGGACCAGCCCGATTGCCGCTTTCGTCTTGGTTGCCGACAGGTGGTTCAGGGCCCCCATCTCGTCCCTCGGGCCCCAGCGTCCCCAGTTCGAGAGCGACTTCATCCAGCCAAGCAGGTCGTCCTGGGTTGGGCGGCGGGTCGTCATTGCTGCGTCACTCCGTGCCGGCCGAATCTGTTTGAAGCGGGCCACATGTTACAATCCGGCGGCCCTGCGACGGTGCGGCGGCCAGATACGGCCCGAATCTGGATGGCGGGAATTGCCGGCAACCCCTCAGCGTTCCGACTACATCGCCGCACAGGTCCAGGCGGTCCATCAAAACCTCCGGCTTCTCGAGACCCTCGTCACGTCACCCATCGGGCTGACGACCGACCTTCAGACCCTCAGGGAGTCCATACCCGCCGATGGCGCCGCCGCCGAGCGTGACCGCGCGGCGTTCCAGGAGCTTGCTCGAGACCGTAGCGCCCGCGCGCTCGGACTCACGGCGCGGCGGGTCGTCGCTGAGACGATCGAACTCCTCGGCAAGCTAACGCCTTCCGACGTAGGCGGCCTGCCTCCGGAGTGGACGGGCAGGGCGGCGAAGGTGCTCGACCGGATCGAGGCGCGGCTGGGCGCCGAGGTGCGCCAGGCGAAGGCGGCCGAGCTCAGGGGCCTGTACGTGATCGTCGACCCGGAGCAGACGACCGGGCGCCCGGTACAGGAGGTCGCAGCCGCGGCACTGGATGGCGGCGCGGTCGCTCTGCAGCTCAGGGACAAGAAGTCCGACAAGGGCGCGATGCTGAGGACTGCTTCCGCTCTGGCGACCCTCTGCGCCGCCAAGCACGCACTGTTCTTCGCAAACGACCACGCCGACATCGCGAGGCTGTCGCACGCCGACGGCCTCCACGTGGGCCAGACCGACCTGCCGGTCGCCGCGGCCCGGCAGGTGCTGGCCCCGGACCAGTTGGTCGGCACGTCGAATGCGCTGTTCGAGGAGGCGCTGACATCCGAATCCGGTACGGCGGACTACGTCGCGGTCGGCCGGATCTACGACACGGCGAGCAAGTCGAACACAAGGCCTGCCGGACTGGAAACGCTGCGCCGGGTGAAGAGGGCGGTCGGCGTGCCGGTCGTCGCGATCGGCGGGATCAACGAGTCCAACGTGGTCCCGGTGGTCCAGGCAGGCGCCGACGCCGTGTGCGTGGTGAGCGCGGTCTGCGGGGCGCGAGACCCGAAGGCCGCAGCTGCCCGCCTCTCGGAACTTATCTCCGGGTCGCGCCCCCGCGGTTGAGTTGACCGGCGGAATACGGAATGTTAGGTTTCTTCCGTTTCGGGTCGGCATGCCCTTCGGCCTTGGAAGGACCTTCCCTGCCGGGGAGGTCCTTTTCGCGCAACCAGTGTGCTGTTCGCTTGACCAGCTTCGATCGACCGGCTTGACCAGCATGGAGGCAGTGCGTTGGAACTGATCTGGATGGTGCCTGCAGCAGGGGCAGGGGCGGTCCTGTTTGCGCTCTGGCTGGCGCGCGACGTTCTGCGCCGGGACGCGGGCACGCCCGCAATGCAGGACATCGGTGGCCGGATCTATGAAGGCGCCATGGCGTTCCTGCGCAGGCAGTACTCGACCATCGGCCTCCTCGCCCTGGTTGCCGCGGTCGCCATCGCCATCATCCTGTCAATCCTCTCCCGGGAGGAGAGCGAGGTCGTCAAGGAGTTCGGCAAGCTCGGTGTCGGCTGGCGCACGGCGGTTGCATTCCTTGTCGGCGCCTTCTGTTCCGGCCTGGCTGGCTTCATCGGCATGATCATCGCCGTCAAAGCCAACATGCGCACGGCCGCGGGCGCCGCAAAGGGTGGACTTCCGGAGGCGGTCACGATCGCCATGCGAGGCGGCGCGGTCTCGGGCTTCCTGATCGTCGCTCTGAGCCTGATCGGGGTCGCCACCATCTATTACGCCTACGGCGGTAACGACCATCCCGACCTCGCCCCGTTCCTGATCGTCGGGTTCGGCTTCGGGGCCAGCTTCGTCGCTCTGTTCGCCCAGCTGGGCGGCGGTATTTACACGAAGGCGGCGGACGTTGGCGCGGATCTCGTGGGCAAAGTCGAGCAGGGGATTCCGGAGGACGATCCACGCAACGCTGCGGTGATCGCGGACCTCGTAGGCGACAACGTCGGCGACTGCGCCGGGCGTGGCGCGGACCTGTTCGAGTCGACCGCGGCCGAGAACATCGGCGCAATGATCCTGGGCGTGGCCGCGTTTGTCGCCGCCACGAAAGCAGGGCTGCCGCATCCGGAAGTCTGGGTGCTCTTCCCGCTCGTGCTGAGGTCGTTCGGCCTCATTGCATCCGCCGTGGGCCTGCTGGCCGTACGCACGAAGCCCGGCAAGGACCCCATGGGCGCCCTCAACCGCGGCTACTTCGTCGCCGTCGTTCTGTCGATAGTCGCCCTTGCCGTCACGACGTGGGTGATGATGGGCGACGTCGTCGCCAACCCGGTCTGGCTGTTCGTGGCGGGGCTAACAGGCATAGCCGCGGGCGTGGCGGTCGTCTACATCACGCAGTACTACACCGAGCACAAGTACCCCCCGGTCAAGGAGATCGCCAACGCATCTCGCACCGGGGCTGCGACCAACTTCCTCGCGGGCATATCGGTCGGCTTCGAGACGACGCTCTCGACCGCGCTGTTCATCGGCGTCGCCATCATCCTCTCGTTCCTGGCCGGCCAGCAGCTGGAGCTGCCGGGCGGCGGGGCGGTGGCGAACGCCGGCCTGTTCGGGACAGCGGTAGCCACGATGGCGATGCTGATGACCGCGGCATACGTGCTGGCTATGGACACGTTCGGCCCGATCACCGACAACGCGAACGGGATCGTCGAGATGTCGGGCACCGGCGGGGCCGTCAGGGAGGTCACCGACTCGATGGACGCGGTCGGAAACACGACGAAGGCCCTAACCAAGGGGTACGCCATGGGATCGGCGGGGCTTGCCGCCTTCCTGCTCTTCGGCGCCTACCTGGATGAGGTAGCCGGGATCACTGGCGGGGCGTTCGACAAGGTGATCAACCTGGCCGAGCCCAAGGTGTTCGTCGGCGCACTCCTGGGCGGAATGCTCGTGTTCCTTTTCTCGGCGACCGCGATCCGGGCGGTTCGGCGTGCCGCCAGCTCGATCATCGAGGAGGTCCGACGCCAGTTCCGTGAGAAGCCGGGCATCATGGCCGGGACCGAGCGCCCGGACTACCGCCGCTGCGTCGACATCACCACACGGGCCGGGCTGCGCGAGATGATCCTCCCCGGCATCCTCGCGGTCGCGTTTCCGGTCGTCGTCGGCATCGTGCTCAAGGCGGAGGCGGTCGGCGCCTTCCTGATGGTCGGCACGATCGTCGGCATCCTCCTCGCCACGGTCCTGAACAACTCGGGCGGCGCCTGGGACAACGCCAAGAAGTTCATCGAGGCGGGCGGGCTCAAGGACGAGCAGGGCAAGCCGCTCGGCAAGGGGAGCTTCCCGCACGGCGCGGCAGTCGCAGGCGACACGGTCGGCGATCCGTTCAAGGACACCGCAGGACCGTCGTTGCACGTGCTCGTGAAGTTGCTGTCGACGATCACGCTGGTGCTGGCGCCGGTCTTCATCTAGTGCGTCCGATCGCCGACGTCGCGGCCGGCATGGGCCTGCGGTGGCAGGACCTGGAGCCGTACGGGCGTGACCGGGCGAAGGTGCCCCTGGAGGCCTTCCCGAAGGGAGGCGCGCCAGGAAAGGTGATCGTCGTCACCGCCATCACGCCGACGCCAGCGGGCGAGGGCAAGACGACGACGTCGGTCGGCCTCGTGCAGGGGCTGGCGAAGATAGGGAAGCGGCCCGTTTTGACGATCCGCCAGCCGTCGCTGGGACCCGTCTTCGGGAAGAAGGGCGGGGGCGCCGGCGGAGGTCAGTCGACCGTCGAGCCATCGACCGACATCAACCTGCACTTCAACGGCGACTTCCACGCGCTCGAGTCCGCGCACAACTTCCTGGCGGCGATGGCCGACAACGCGGCCCGCACGGCGATGGTCCCCGGCTTCACGGCCGATGGAATTACGTGGCGGCGGGTCACCGATGCCGAAGATCGGGGGCTGCGGCGCATCGTGACCGGCATAGGGGGAGGTTCGTCAGAGGGCCCGGTCCGGGAGACCGGATACGACATCTCGGCGGCGTCCGAGGTCATGGCGATCCTGGCTCTGGCCTCGGGCTACAAGGACCTCCGTGATCGGCTCTCGGCGATCGTGGTCGGCTGGACGTCGGACCGCAAGCCCGTGACGGCAGGCCAGCTGCGGGCCGTCGGCGCCATGATGGTGCTGCTCAAGGACGCCCTCAAGCCGAACCTGGTCCAGACGGCCGAGGGGCAGCCGGCCCTCATCCACACCGGGCCGTTCGGGAACATCGCCCACGGCTGTTCGTCGATCCTCGCCGATCGGCTTGCCCGGGCATGTGGCGACTACGTCGTGACCGAGGCGGGTTTTGGCGCCGACCTCGGCTTCGAGAAGTTCATGGACATCAAAGTGCGCCAGGGCGGCCCCGAGCCTTCGGCCGCGGTCGTTGTGACCACCGTACGCGGGCTCAAGTGGCACGGCGGCATCGACTTCGACGACCTGAAGAAGGCGAATGCGGGCGCCGTGAAGGAAGGTTCGGCGAACCTGGTCCACGCGGTCGGCGTGGTGAAGCGGTTCGGCGTAACGCCGGTCGTGGCGATCAACCGGTTCCCGGACGACACCGCCGAAGAGATCGCAGCGGTGAAGCACGCGGCTGGCGAGGCAGGGGCGCAGGCGGTCGAGGCGCACGGCTTCGCCAGGGGCGGCGCAGGCATGACCGACCTGGCGTCGGCGGTGGTGGAGGCCGCGGGGAAGCACGCGAAGGTCAACCTTATGTACGCCGACGACGCGCAGATCACGAAGAAGGTCGAGACCCTGGCGAAGGAGCTATACCACGCCGGATCGGTCGAGTGGGGGCCGATGACGCGGACGACGGCCCGCCGCTACCAGGAGCAGGGCTGGAACTTCCCGATCTGCATGGCGAAGACGCACCTGTCGATCTCGGCCGACCAGAGGCTGCGGGGCGTGCCGACCGGGCACGTTTTGCCGATCGGGGAACTACGCGTACTCGCAGGCGCTCGTCAGATAGTCGCCCTCGTTGGTAACATCGTCACGTTACCGGGGCTCCCGGGCGAGCCCAACGCCTGGGACATCGACCTCACGGACGACGGGAAGGTGACCGGCCTGCTGGGGGCCTAGCGCACACCCGTTCGCCGGCCAGTGGGTGACTCACCTTGACCACCGCCGCGCAGCCCGGCACCGCCACGGAGGCGCTCGTCGCCGTCAACGGCGTCGGCGTACCGTTTCGCCATGGCGGCCGTGTGCTCGGCGCCTTGCGCGAGGCCGGCTCCAACGTGCCGACGCTGTGCTACGACGAGCGGGTCGGGCCGATGGGCACGTGCCGGATGTGCCTGGTCGAGGTCGAGGTCGACGGCCGTGTGCAAACGGTGGCATCGTGCACGGCCTTCCAGCAGGCCGGCATGCGGGTGCGGACGCACACGCCCGAGCTACGCGACTACCGTCGCACCCTGCTCGAGCTCCTGCTCTCGGAGACTCCGCCGCCTCCCGAGTGCGCCAAGTGCCAGTCGTTCAAGACCTGCGAGTTCCACTCGGCGGTCGACGAGTACGAGGCGAAGTGGGACCGCTTCCCACGCCTCACGACCAGGCAGAAGGCGGACGATCCCAACCCGTTCATTCAGCGTGACTACGACTTCTGCATCGCCTGCTACCGCTGCACCAACATCTGCAACGACTGGGAGATGGCGTCGGCCATCACCGTGGCAGGCCGCGGCCAGGACAGCCGCATCAACACGTTCTTCAACAACCGGCTGCTCGACAGCCCGTGTACGTTCTGTGGCCAGTGCGTCAATACGTGTCCGACAGGCGCCCTTACCGACCGCAAGATCGTCGGCCGCGCCGTGGCCACGAAGGTCAAGCGCACGAAGACGATCTGCCCCTACTGCGGCGTCGGCTGCGGGATACACCTGCTCACCCAGGACGGCGAGCTGGTCGGCTCGGAACCCGACTTCTCGGCGCCGAGCCGGGGCTCGCTGTGCGTCAAGGGCCAGTTCGGCTCGTGGGAGTTCGTCAAGAGCGAGGAGCGGCTGCGGTTCCCGCTCATCCGGCGTGGCGGCAAGTCAGGAGCGCTCGAACGGGCCACGTGGGATGAGGCGCTCGACCTCGTCGCCATGCGTTTCAAGAAGGTCATCACCGAGGACGGGCCCGATGCCATCACCTGCTGGTGTTCGGCCCGCTGCACGAACGAGTCCAACTACCTGCTGCAGAAGTTCGCCCGCACTGCGCTCGGCACGAACAACGTCGACAACTGCTCCCGTACTTGACACGCCCCCACGGTCGCCGGTCTGGCGGTCATGATAGGAAGGGGCGCAATGAGCAACTCGATCGAGGAGCTCGCCGGGACGAAGTTCCTGCTGGTCGCGGGCTCCAACACGACCGAGACGCATCCCGTTATCGCGCTTCGGATGAAGCGGGCGGTCCGGAACGGCGCCGGGATGGTGGTCGTCGATCCCAGGAAGATCGAGCTGACGCGGTTCGCACGCCGCCACCTCCAGCTGAAGGTCGGCACGGACATCGCGGTCTTCAACGCGATGGCCCACGTGATCATCAGGGAGCGCCTCTACAACGAGGAGTTCGTCCGGAACCGGACCGAGGGATTCGAGGCCCTGGCGAGGCACGTCGAGTCGTACACCCCCGAGTACGCGTCGGAGGTCTCCGGGCTGCGGGCCGAGGACATCGCTGCGACTGCGCGCGAGTACGCCGCCGCTTCGCCGAAGGCTGCCATCTGCTATACGGTCGGCATCACCGAGCACTCCTGCGGGACGCACAACGTCCAGGCGATCGCCAACCTGGCGATGCTGTGTGGCAACTTCGGCATGCCCAACTCCGGGGTCAACCCGCTCAGGGGCCAGAACAACGTCCAGGGCACGGGCGACATGGGGGCGATCCCGACCGACTTGCCCGGCTATCAGAAGCTCGAGAAGCCCGAGGTGCGAGCGAAGTTCGAGAAGGCCTGGGGCGTGACGCTACCCCGGCGCCGCGGCATCACCAAGATCACGGCCATCGACCAGATTCTGCGCGGCAGGATGAAGGTCGTGTACGTGATGGGCGAGAACACGGTCGTCTCCGACCCCAACGCCTCGCACGTCGAGCGTGCCCTTCGCAAGGTCGACTTCCTGGTCGTTCAGGACATCTTCCTCACCGAGACTGCGCAGCTCGCCGACGTCGTGCTTCCCGCCGCGGCGTTCGCCGAGACCGAAGGCACCTTCACCAACAGCGAGCGGCGGGTGCAGCGGGTGCGGAAGGCGGTCGAGCCGCCGGGAGAGGCCAGGCCAGACTGGCAGATCATCCTGGAGCTGTTCAGGCGCTTGGGCCGGCCGCAGCACTTCCAGACGCCGTCGCAGATCTGGGACGAGGCGGCATCAGTAGCTCCAGTCCTGTCGGGCATCACTTACGAACGCCTGGAGAACGAAGGCGGCCTCCAGTGGCCGTGCCCGACGGAGGACCATCCGGGGACGCCGTATCTCCATACCGACGAATTCCCGTCGGGGCAGCCCGGCTTCTTCGCGCCGGTCGACCACATCCCGCCGGCCGAGGAGCCGGATCCGGAGTATCCGCTCGTACTCACCACCGGCCGCCGGCGCGTTACCTATCACACCGGCACCCAGACCGGGCGCGCTAGTGGCTTCGACCTGCTCGTCCCGCACGAGTGGGCGGAGATCAATCCGCACGACGCCGAGGTGTTCGGCGTCGAGGACGGCGAGCCCGTGCGCGTGCGTTCGAGGCGGGGTCAGGTCGAGGTGTCGGTGAAGGTCACCGACCGCTCACCGAGAGGCGTCGTCTTCATGAGCTTCGCCTTCCCGGAGCTCACGAGGACCAACGAGTTGACGAACGACGCCTTCGACTTCATCACGGAGACGCCCGAGTTCAAGGCGTGTGCGGTAAGGATCGAGAAGACGCCGCAGCGACCCTCTCCACCACGCCTCTGACGTCGCTGCACCAGCGAGTGACGGTGACCGTCCCGTGTTCGGGATCGGCGACGACCGCGTTCCCGCCGGCACCAAGAGCGCCGAACGCCGATTCGGGCGCGCTGCCAAACCGAAGGTGGCTTGAGTTCAGCCACCAGAGGAAGCCGTAGCTCGGGTTTCGCGGGCACGGCTGCAGCATCAGGTTCAGCCACGCCTCCGAGATCACCCGCTGCGGCCCCCAGCAGCCCCGGTTCAGGAACAACAGCCCGAACCGGGCGTGGTCATACGAGTTGATGAACAGGCCCCCGCCCCAGTGGGCGCCGCCGGATACCGATTCGACCCGACGGCCGTCGTTCAGCGTCACCATCGAGTGCTCGGCGTAGCCGTGCCACTCCCAGGTGTTCGTCGCACCGATAGGGTCCATCAGCAGCCGCTTGATCACCGCGGGCAGCGGCTCGTTCCATATCCGCAGCAGGGCCAGCGCCAGACGGTTGACCCTCACGTCGTTGTATTCCCAGTGTTCGCCCGGCGCCTTGCGGGAGTCCCGCATCGGCAGGTGGGCCGTCTCCATCGACCGCCGGTTCCAGTCGACCGTGTCGGGCAGGCCGAACAGGGTGCCCTCCCACTCCGACGTCTGCTGAAGCAGGCTGCGCCAGGTCACGCGCGAGTTCTGCGCAGAATCGAAACCACCGTCGTCGACATTTTTGCCGACCGGCTCGTCGACGCTCCGGATCAGGCCGCGGTCGACCGCGAGTCCGGCCACCGCCGAGACGTAGCTCTTGGTCGCGCTGTAGGTGACATCGACACGCTCCGGCTCGCCCCACTCGGCGACGACGTGACCGTCCTTCAGCACCAGGCCCGACGGGTGGCCGCGCGGCTTCATGGGACCGAGCTTGCGGTCGAACGGCGGCTTGTCGTTCGACACATTGACCTTCGTGAGGTCTCTTGGCCAGGGCATGTCGTGGGTTTTCGCAAAAACCACGGCATCGTTCAGCCTCACCGGGTCAAGGCCGAGTTCCTCCGGCCGTTTGCGGGACCATGCCGCGGTCGCGCCGGGTGGCGGGAAGTAGGTCACCGACGAGTACCGGTCGGATTGCCCGGCGCGGCAGCCACAGGTGTCGACGTGAACATCGACTCGAAGATCACCCGGCCGTCGACCCCGCCGAGCAGCGGCTCGACGCAGCGTTCCGGGTGCGGCATCATGCCGAGCACGTTGCCGCGTTCGTTGACGATGCCTGCGATGTTGTCCATCGACCCGTTGGGATTCGACTCACGGGTCACGTCACCGTCGGGCGAGCAGTAGCGGAAGACGACCCGCCGCTCGCGCTTCAGCTCGTCGATCGTCTCCGGGTCGGCGGTGTAGTTGCCTTCGCCATGGGAAATCGGGACGCGCAGGACCTGACCCGGTCGTGCGAGGTGCGTAAACGGCGTGCCGGCCGACTCGACGCGCAGATTCACCCACGCGCACCGGAACTCGAGGTGGTCGTTCATCATCAGCTGTCCCGGAAGCAGGCCGGCCTCGCACAGGATCTGGAAGCCGTTGCAGATGCCGATGACCAGCTTGCCTCGGGCGGCGTGCCCGGCGACCGATTCCATCACGGGTGCAAAGCGAGCGATGGCCCCGCAGCGCAGGTAATCGCCGTAGGAGAAGCCGCCAGGAAGCACGATGGCGTCGAACCGGGCGATGTCCCGGTCCTTGTGCCAGACGTACTCGGCTTCCTGCCCGAGCACGCTCTTCACGGCATGGAAGCAGTCGCCATCGCTCCAGGTGCCCGGGAAGACGACGATGCCGAAGCGCACGCTCAGGAGCCGGTCCGCAACCGGTCCCTACATGTTCTTGCGCTGGGTCTTGACGCTCTTGCGCAGCTTGGCCGCGGCCTTCTTCTTGCGAAGGATGCTCGGCTTCGTGAAGTGCTGTCGCCGGCGGGTCTTCGAGATGATGCCTTCCTCCTGGACCCGCTTCGTGAAGCGTTTGAGAAGGCTCTCGAAACTCTCGCCTTCAGCCGATCGGACCTCTGCCAAGTCGCTCTCCCATGGTTGGACGTCACCCGTGCGGCGCCGCAGGTTACGGGCCCCGTCCGAAAAGTCTACTACTTCTCCGCCCGATGCCTATTTCTTCGGGGCGTACTTACCGGTCAGCTGTGGAGTCGTCCCCTCGATCCCCTTCTTCTGCATTTCGAAGCGGGTCTCACGTCCCCAGGTGCGCTTGAGGTCGTCGCGCACGCTGAACGCGAGCCGTCCCAGCCCTTCGATTTCCAGCTCGACGCGGTCGCCGTCCTGGAAAGAGTTGAGGCCGCGGTGGTTCGTCCCCGTGGCGAGGATGTCGCCGGGCTCGAGCGTGTGGATCGACGTGACGTACTCGATGCAGCGCGGGATCTTGTGCGCCATGTCGTCCGTGTTGAAGTCCTGCATCAGCTTGCCGCTGTTCCAAAGCCGGACGCTCAGCCTGTGCGGGTCTCGAATCTCGTCGGCCGTGACGACGTACGGGCCGATCGGGGCGAAGGTGTCACGCGCCTTCATGGCATGGAAGACGCTCGCGCCGCCAAGCCCGCGTGCTGATCCATCGATGAAGTTCGTGTAGCCGAACACGTGGTCCATCGCCCGCGCGGCCGGGACGGCGGTGGCCCGCCTGCCGATCACCACCGCGAGCTCGGCCTCCCCTTCGAAGATGGTCGCAGGCACGTCTGGCAGCACCATCGTGTCGCCGGGGCCGATGATCGAACTTGGGGTCTTCAGGAACGTGTTGATCGGGGCCGGCTCGGTGCGCGTGCCGTTCTCCATGTAGTTGACGGCCATGCAGGCGATGGTCGTCGGCCGTGGCAGGGGCGGGCGGATGCGGACGCGAGAGGCGGGCGTGCCATCGGAGGCGGCGACTGCCTTGTCGAGCCGCGGGCGGAACTCGGCGAATCGGGAGATCAGACCCGTCATCAGGTCGTGCGGATGCACGCGCGGGATATCGGCGACGACGCTCGAAACGTCGACGACGTTGGCACCCTTGATAACACCGAGTTTGTAGTCGTCGAACAGCAGTAGTTTCATGGAGCGGCAATATAGCAGAGGCCGGCTACGCCACGGCCGCAGGAGTAACCGGCCGGGCGTCAGGCCGAGGGCGAGCCTGCTCGCAATGCATCGCGGGAGCGTTCGACCCGGTCGATACAGACGCTACGGCCGAGCACGGCCATCGTCTCGAACAGGGGCGGGGCGACCGCCTTGCCGGTGATGGCGACGCGGAGGGCTCCGAACAGCTGGCCGGTCTTGAGACCCAGCTCGCCGGCGAGGGCACGGTGGGGAGTATCGAGCGCTGCCGCCTCGAACGGCTCGACGCCGCGCAGCAGGACGAGTGAACGGTCCAGAGCTTCGGCCGTCGACGCGGGGGTCATGCCCTTCTGGACCACTTCTGCTGGCGACGGGCGCACCTCTGGCGTGTAGAAGACATCGACCAGGCCGGCTGCATCCTTCAGCGTCTTCATGCGGTCCTTGACGAGGGGGACCGCCTTTGCGAGGCGTTCGACGTCGATGGGGCGAGAGATCGACTGAGGGAACCCGCCCTCAGATCGCTCGAGGAAGGGGGCCAGCTCGCGGGCAAGCTGCCCGTCGGGGCGCTGGCGAATGTAGACGCCGTTCATCCACTCGAGCTTCGTGCGATCGAAGATGGCAGGCGATTCCTTGATCCGATCGAGTGCGAAGGCATCGACGATCTCCTGCCTCGACATGACCTCGCGATCGTCACCGGGCGACCACCCCATGAGGGCGAGGAAGTTGAACATGGCGTCGGCCAGGAACCCCTCCTCGCGGAATTCGTTGACGGCGGTGGCGCCGTGGCGCTTGCTCAGCTTCGACCGGTCGGGGGCCAGAAGAAGCGGCAAGTGGACGATCGTGGGCATGGTGTAGCCCAGCTTCTCGTGGATCAGCACGTGGCGCGGGGTGCTGGCGATCCACTCCTCGCCCCGGAGGACGTGCGTGATCTTCATCTCGTGGTCGTCGACCACCACGGCCAGGTGGTACGTGGGCAGGCCGTCCGACTTCAGGATCACGAAGTCGCTCAGCGTTGCCCACCCGAACGTGACCTTGCCGCGGACGACGTCGTGAAAGGACACCTCGCCCGCCGGCGGCACGCGCATGCGGACGACCACCGGCAGCCCCTTGCGCCTGGACTCGGCCAGCTCGGCCGGGTCGCGGTGCCGGCACCGCCCGTCGTACCCCGGTGCCTGCTTCGCCGCCTCCTGCCGCTTCCGGACCTCCTCCAGTCGCTCCGGCGAGCAGTCGCATTCGTACGCCGCGCC
>Ga0233425_10004333_pt1 | contig 23997 bp, 17 predicted proteins | sample Watercolumn_Towu_2_FD_181712 | JGI IMG/M metagenome (GOLD analysis project Ga0233425, IMG submission 181712) | Freshwater microbial communities from Lake Towuti, South Sulawesi, Indonesia - Watercolumn_Towuti2014_140_MG | ecosystem: Environmental > Aquatic > Freshwater > Lake | place... | reverse complement strand
TTGGAGTGCCTCGAGAAGAAATCCAAACTTTTGCTGTGCCTCTTCCCTGCTGATGCCAAGGACGCTGAATACCTGCTCCTGGATATCCTGGCTATGAATCCGGATGCTTCCGCCACCGATCTCCGTACCGTTCAGGACGAGATCGTAGGCCCGGCTCCGGACTTTTTCCGGTTCCTGGTTCAGGAGCCCCAAATCCTCTTGCAAAGGGGCCGTAAAGGGATGATGGACCGACGCATACCGCTTTTCGTCATGGTCCCATTCTACAAGGGGAAAATGAGTCACCCACACCAGATTATACGACTTGGGACCGATCAAATCCAGTTGCTGGCTGAGCCGAGTCCGAAGGTTGCCCAATGCGGCATGAACGATTTTGCTCTGATCCGCCACAAAGAAGATGATGTCCCCGGGAACGATGCCGAGCCGTTCAACCAGTCTGGATCGCACAGGATTGTTGAGGAACTTGGCGATGGGTGACTGCCATCCGTCGGCTTGAATCTTGATCCACGCCATCCCTTGTGCTCCGAAGATCTTCACAAATTCAATGAGATCGTCCAGGTCCTTTCGTGAAAGGCGGTTTCCGTCGGGCAGACGGACTGCCTTGACCAGGCCCCCTCGCTCAACGGCCTGGAGAAAAACGCGAACCTCGGAAGCCAGAGCAAGGTCTGTGACATCGACCAATTCGAGGCCGAAGCGAGTATCAGGTCGGTCGGTCCCAAACTGTTGCATGGCCTGGGCATAACTCATGCGCGGGAAGGGAGTCGACAGCTCGACCCCGACGATATCGCGAAAAAGCCTTACCATCCAGCCTTCCATCAGTTCATAGATCTGTTCTTCCCGCACAAAGGACATCTCAAGATCCACTTGGGTGAATTCAGGCTGACGGTCAGCACGCAAATCTTCGTCCCGGAAGCACTTGACGATCTGAAAATACTTGTCGAGCCCAGCCACCATGAGCAGCTGCTTGAAGATCTGGGGGGATTGGGGCAAGGCATAGAATCTTCCAGGATTGACGCGGCTGGGAACCAGGTAATCCCTGGCGCCTTCTGGAGTGCTCTTGGTAAGAACGGGGGTTTCGACCTCGACAAAGCCCTGATCGCTGAAATACCGGCGTGTGAGTTGTGCGGCCCGATGCCGCAGGAGGAGATTGTCTGACATGCTGTGCCGGCGAAGATCAAGGTAGCGGTACCTGAGCCTGATGTTTTCGCTCACATCCAGATCGTCCTCGATGTGAAAAGGGGGTGTTTTTGAGGTATTCAAGATCTTGAGCTCACTGACGATCACCTCAATCTCGCCTGTCACCAGCTTCGGGTTGGCCATACCTTCCGGGCGCGAACGCACCTTTCCCCGGACTGCAAGAACGAATTCACTGCGCAGGGAATGAGCGCGCTCGTGGGCCAGTGCGTTGAATTGTGGGTCGAAGACCACCTGACTGAGCCCGGCCCGGTCTCTCAGATCAACGAAAATTAGCCCTCCATGGTCCCGTCGTCGCTGCACCCAACCCATGAGAATTACCGATTCATCAATGTTGTTTCGGCTTAAGCTGTTGCAGTCGTGGCTTCTTGTCCAGCCCCCCAATGAGTCCAGTGTGGTTGGAATAGTGGTGTAAGTCTCCAGAGGTTGTTCCAATTGGTTCACTTCGCTTTCCCTTCCATTTATACTTGTTGAGGATTGAAAGCCTCATTTCTGTGGGAGCGGCTTGCAGCCGCGATGGGGATGGAATCGCGGCTGCAAGCTGCTCCCACAGACCAGGCATCTTCACAAGATCTCGAAAGAATGCAACTCCTCAACCTCAACTGGTCTACGAAACGATTTCGATTTTGGACGCCTAGCCACAAATCTCTTGCATCTTCAAGGCGACCGATCCCAGAGGTACAACAGTCTGAGTCTTATTCACCATATCGCGAAGCTGCACCTCTCCCCGGCTAACCTCTTCTTCACCTAAAATCAGGACATACCGGACTCCAAGCTTGTCTGCCCGCCGCATCTGGCTCTTCAGACTGGGTGCTTCATAATCAATTTCGGTTTCCAACCCCATGGTTCGAAGCCGTTGTGCCATGAGAAAACTCTCTTTGCGCGCAGCCGGTCCCAATGAGGCCACATAGATTTTGGGGCCTTGCCTTGCTTCGGTCTGTTCCTGCTGCAGGAGCAATATCAGACGTTCCATACCGATGGCAAAGCCGATTCCTGGAAGATCTTGCCCCCCCAGGTCGCGCACCAGGCCATTGTACCGTCCTCCGCCACCAACGGCATTCTGAGCACCCAACCGGTCGGTAATGGCTTCGAAAGTGGTCCGCATGTAGTAGTCCAAGCCTCTTACCATGCGGGGATTGACCACATAGGCCGTTTGAAGTGGTTCGAGACAGGACTTGACACTCTCGAAATGCTCGGCACACACAGTGCAGATCGAGTTTAAAAGAAGAGGTGCTCCTTCCAGAACGGTCTGGCAGCGCTCGACCTTGCAATCGAACGCGCGCAAGGGATTGGCATGACGTCGGCGCTGGCAGTCCGGGCACAGTTCCTGGGCATTCCCATCGAGAAACCGCTTGAGAACTCCACGATAGCCCTCTCGACATTCTCGGCAACCCAGGGAATTGATGTGAAGGACAATGCCTCCCAGCCCAAGACGCTCTAGAAAGAGGCGGAGCATGTACATGACCTCGGCGTCAAGCATGGGATCATCAGTGCCGAAGGCTTCAGCATCAATTTGATAGAACTGCCGATACCTGCCTTTTTGCGGACGTTCGTGCCGAAACATAGGGCCGATGCTGTAAAACTTCCTGGCCAGGGGATCGGCCTTGAGGTTATGTTGGATGAATGCACGTACAATGGATGCAGTGGCTTCCGGCCGCAGTGCAAGCATCTCCCCCTTGCGGTCAGGAAACGCATACATTTCCTTTTCCACAATATCGGTGCTTTCCCCAATGCTTCGAGCGAAGAGTTCAAGCTTCTCGACAACCGGCGTTCGAATCTCACGATATCCGAAATTGGTGAGAACCTCGCGAGCTGCTTCCTCAACCCTATGCCACCATGAAATCTGGTCGGGCAAAAGGTCGTTCATGCCTCTTACGGCTTGAATGGCTTGCATGGATGACCCTTATCTGACTAAGAAATTTAGCATAAACAAGTCTTTTTAAAGAATCGCATCAGCAAAAGTCAAGGATAACAGCGCAGATCCAGTAACTCCCACTTTGCTCCTTCATTCCATCTGCTTCCTTCTGAGCCTCATACGCGTCAAGCTCACTGGCTTCACTACAGAACGGAAAAGTCTGAAGGAAGAGTCCTGGCGTGGCATCTGATTTGCTTATCATTTGAAGTGGCTTTTCAGGTTCGGATGAGTTCGCCGTTTGAATACGAGAGAACAGGGGGAGAGATGAAAGCTGAAAGCGTTTCCAGGGGTTTGGTGCCGAACGACTTGCCGTTTGAACGGCAGGAGAGTGTTGGAAACAGGGAAGTAGATTTCAGTTCACTCTTTGATGCCGAGAGTCAGAGAGCTGCTGAATTCTCAGCATTTCAGGGGAGTTCTCTCAGCCCGATCTGCTCATCGGTTTACGCCGATTCCTGCCAGCTCGTGGGGATGGATTCCAGAAAAGCTTCGACCGTCTATCACAAGAATGCAACGCTGTACAACAGGGATCAAGTTGCAGGGGGCCTGGCAACCAAAGAAGGAATGCCCCTGGCCAATCTTCAGAGGGGTCAACCTTCCAGTTTTGAGGTTCAGGACCTTCCACCGGACCAATCCAGCAAGGAAAGCCCTTCTCAGCCTACACTCACGGGTGGCATCTCCAACCTTCTGAGCGGGATCAAAGATTTCTTTGTACACCTTTTTTCATGGCAGGGACCTTCGTCCACTGAAGCCGCAACAATGGCCCAAGGAGAGGTCACCGAAAACGGATCGAATGAATCGGTCAACCGCTTCTTTCGCTGGCTTGGGACGATGTTGAGTTTTGGTTTGTGGCGCGGCGAAGAAAGTCGAGAATCCAGGGTGGCATCTAAAGACGCTTTGGGCCAAACTTCCAACAGACAAAACGATTCCGTGGAACATACCGGTCTTGCAGGTAGCTCGCCCCGGCAAAATTTGCCGGTTGGATTGGGAGAATCCGCCGACGTTCAATTGGAAGGATTGAGCCGAAGCATCAACTCGAAAGTGCGAGCGAAGATCCGAGAAGCCATCCGGCAGGCGGCGCAGAAATATGATCTCTCTGCTGATCTTATTGCTGCGGTCATCAGGGTTGAATCCAATTTTGATCCTGGAGCCGTTTCAAAGGAGGGTGCGGGCGGATTGATGCAGTTGATGCCTTCTACCGCAAGAGTATTGGAGGTCAAAGACCGGTTCGATATCCAGCAGAACGTCGATGGGGGCAGCCGCCACCTTAAAGGACTGTTGGATCGCTTCGGTGGGCAGTTGGAGCTGGCGCTGGCGGCCTACAATGTGGGTCAGGATGCTGTTGAAAGGTACAAAGGGGTCCCTCCTTACCGCCAGACCCGGAATTACGTCAAGAAAGTGTTGGCCCAGTGCTAAATAGTGTTCATCCGGAAACCCCATTTTGTGGGAACGACATCCTGCCGCGATCAGGGCTGCAAGCCCTTCCCACAGTATTCCTGCCCACTTCCCGGATGGAAACTAAATAGGGCCTACCCCTCAGTGGGTTATTATCTCGTCTGAGGCCGGTTCGGGCGTTTCGAAAATCACTGATTGCTGAGGCGCCTGCGGTTGCTCTTGCTCTTGGAAGAGCTCTTGTGAATCCTTGACTGCGAGAGTGTGACTCAGCACTTCGTCCATATGTTCCACCAGTTCGATTTCGATTTCCTGGAGGATCTTTCCCGGAATGTCTTTGAGGTCCTTGGCGTTATCCTTTGGGATCAATACGGTCTTCAGCAACCCTCGGTGAGCGGCCAGGATCTTTTCCTTAAGCCCACCGATGGGTAAAACTCTACCGCGCAAAGTGATTTCACCGGTCATCGCGATATCGCTTCGAACGGGAATGCGGGTGAGGGCGGAAACCATGGAGGTGGCCATAGTGATCCCGGCCGAAGGACCATCCTTTGGAATCCCACCCTCTGGAACATGGACGTGAATGTCGAAGTTCTGGTAGAAATCCGATTCAACACCGAGTCGCGTCGCCCGAGAGCGGACATAGCTCAAAGCTGCCTGAGCAGATTCCTGCATCACTTCACCAAGTTTTCCGGTGATGATGACCTTGCCTTTGCCCGGCATGACTACAGTTTCAATCCCTAAAATGTCGCCGCCAAATTCCGTCCAGGCTAGCCCCATGGCCAACCCGATCTCGTCTTTTTCCTCGGCCCGCCCATATCGGAACTTGGGTATCCCCAGGTACTCCTGAATCAGTTCTTCAGTAAGCTCTATTCTGGTCTCAGTACCCTTGCGAACTACCTCTTTGGCGACTTTCCGGCAAGCAGTGGCGATCTCTCGTTCGAGGTTCCGCACGCCCGCTTCCTTGGTGTAGTGACGGATGATGTAAAAGAGAATGTCTTGCGAGAAAGCAATGTTGTCGGGCAACAGGCCGTTGGCCTTGGATTGCTTCGCCACCAGGAATTGCCCGGCGATATTGACTTTGTCAAACTCCGTATACCCCTCCATGCGAATGACTTCCATGCGATCCCTCAGGGGTGGAGGGATGGCGTGCAGATTGTTGGCTGTTGTAATGAAGAACACTTCTGAAAGATCGTAGTCGAGATCCAAATAATGATCATTGAAGGCGAAATTCTGCTCGGGATCCAGTACTTCGAGCAAGGCGGCAGAGGGGTCCCCTCTGAAATCCATACTCATTTTGTCTACTTCATCCAGACAAAAGACCGGGTTCCGGCTCTTCACCTTCTTCAGGCACTGGATGATCTTGCCAGGCAGAGCGCCAATGTAGGTTCTTCGGTGGCCACGAATTTCGGCTTCGTCACGGACTCCTCCCAATGAGACCCTGATGAAGTTGCGGTTCATGGACCGCGCAATGGAGCGTGCCAGGGAGGTCTTGCCAACTCCCGGAGGCCCCACAAAGCAAAGGATCGGCCCCTTGATCTTTTTGACCAGTGCCTGAACCGCCAGGTATTCGAGAATACGCTCCTTGGGCTTCTCCAATCCATAATGATCTTCGTCCAGAATGCGAGCGGCTTCGTCAATATCGATCTTTTCCTTGGTCCTTTCAAACCACGGCAGCGAGAGAATCCAGTCGATGTAGTTCCTGACCACAGTAGCTTCGGCACTCATCGGCGACATCATCTTCAGTTTCTTGAATTCAGCACGGACTTTAGTAGCCGCTTCCTGGGTCAGCCGTTTGCGCTTGATGCGCTTTTCAAGCTCTTCAAGCTCGGATTTGAAATCGTCCTTTTCCCCCATTTCCTTCTGAATGGCCCGCATCTGCTCGGTAAGATAATACTCCCGCTGAGTCTTCTCCATCTGCTTCTTGACGCGACCCTTGATGCGTTCTTCAGTCTGAATGATTTCGACTTCGGAACGAATATGGGCGAAAAGGCGTTCCAGCCGTTTGGCGATATTGAAAGTCTCCAGGAGACTCTGCTTCACCTCGAGCTTGAACGGCATATATGAAGCGACAGTATCAGCCAGCCGCGATGGGTCCTCGATGAGCGCAATGCTGTCCAAAATCTCCTGGGTGATCTTCTTGTTGTGTTTTGAATAGGTTTCGAATGCTGTATGGATACCTCGCCGCAGCGCTTCGATTTCGACGCTCTCCCCGCCGTCTTCTTCGATGGGTTCGAGCTGCACAATGAAGTAATCGGAATGCGGCACAAAGTTATGCACTTTGGCGCGATAGTCGCCTTCAACCAAAACCTTAACCGTCCCGTCAGGGAGCCTGAGGATTTGGAGGATATTTGCCACCGTGCCCAGCCGATAGATGTCGGCTTCGGTCGGATTGTCGGTCTTGGCCTTGGTTTGGGCTGACAGGAAGATCTTCTTGTCTGAACCCATCGCCCTTTCCAGAGCGTTCACCGACTTGTCTCTTCCGACGAATAGCGGCACGACCATCTGCGGGAACACCACAATGTCCCGCAGTGGCAGCATGGGCATCATGACGAAGGGTGAGCCGCTCTGCAGGTCATCTCTATTGCGATTTATTCTAAACATGGTCCCAATACTCTCTATTATGTCAAAAGGGCTAAGCCGACTCTTTATCCTGGCCGTGATACAAGAGCAGGGGTTCGCTCCCTTTGAGAATCACATCTTCACTGATGATACATTCCTGAATCTCGGGATGAGATGGCAAGTCATACATGATGTCGAGCATGATGTTTTCCATTATGGAGCGAAGCCCTCTTGCCCCGGATTTTCGTCGGATCGCTTCTTTCGCTATGGTTCTGAGCGCACCTTCCGTGAGGCGCAGGCGCACGTCCTCCAAGTCAAAGAGCTTCTTGTACTGTTTCACCAGGGCATTCCTGGGTTCAGTCAGGATGCTCACCAACTCATCTTCTGTGAGTTCGTTCAGCGTGGCAATTACCGGCAGGCGCCCGACGAATTCGGGAATCATGCCGAACTTTATCAAGTCTTCGGGCTGGATTTGAGCCAGTATTGCCCCGATGTTTCTGTCTTCCTTGCTGCGTATCTCAGCACCAAAACCGAGTCCCTTCACGCCTATCCGTGACTGGATGATGGTCTCGAGATAGTTGAAAGCCCCGCCAACAATGAAAAGAATGTTGGTGGTGTCAATCTTGATGAACTCCTGTTGAGGATGTTTCCTGCCACCTTTGGGCGGGACACTGGCAATGGTCCCTTCAAGGATCTTGAGAAGGGCCTGCTGAACTCCTTCTCCGGAAACGTCTCGGGTGATGGACGGGCTGTCTGACTTCTTGGAAATCTTGTCGATCTCATCGATGTAGACTATGCCGCGAGATGCTTTCTCAATGTCATAGTCCGCAGCTTGGATGAGACTTACTAGAATATTTTCAACATCCTCGCCCACATAGCCGGCTTCGGTCAAGGTCGTCGCGTCGGCGATGGTGAAAGGTACATTGAGAATGCGAGCGAGCGTTTGGGCGAGCAGAGTCTTCCCTGAGCCGGTTGGGCCGATCATGAGAATATTGCTCTTCTGCAGCTCCACATCGTTCTTGTCCAGTTTCAACTCAATACGCTTGTAATGATTATGTACGGCAACCGAGAGGACCTTCTTGGCACGATCCTGCCCAATCACGTACTGGTCGAGAATGCACTTGATCTCAACAGGTTTGGGAATCCTCGTCGCCCTTGCCGATTCCTCCCTTTCGTATTCCTCAGCGATGATGTCGTTGCATAGCTCAACGCACTCATCGCAGATGTAAACCGTTGGTCCGGCGATCAGTTTCTTGACTTCATCTTGACTCTTGCCACAAAAAGAGCATCTCAGCTCACCTGTGCGGTCATCACGCTTCCGAGCCATCCAGGGCCTCCTTCAACATATTGATTCACCGAGCGTCCAGCTTCAATGTCATAGCATTGACGTACCAACGAAGGCCATCTCGCCACTTGCGAGCAACCCTATTATAAACACAAACCTGCTCCATAGCTACCCCTAAATACTTTAAGGCGATGAACCGGAGCCAGGTGTCGCCGCGGTGCAACAGGAAGTCAAAGGGCAGGGGCATTCCGGCGGGAAGCTGTCTACTTGTTGGATAGAACCCGGGCGAAGGTCCTGTTGGTAATGACCTCGTCAACCATCCCGTACTCTTTGGCTTGATAACCTGACATGTAGAAATCGCGATCCGTATCCTGTTGTATCTGTTCTATCACTCTTCCAGTGTGTTCTGTCAGGATGTGATTCAGTTCCTCGCGGAGTCGGAGGATTTCGCGAGCCTGAATCTCCACATCGGTCGCCTGTCCCTGGAAGCCTCCCATCGGCTGATGCAGCATGATGCGCACGTGGGGAAGAGCATATCGTTTCCCCTTTACCCCTGCCGCCAGCAGCACCGCCGCCATACTCGCAGCTTGCCCCATGCACAATGTGGACACATCCGGCTTGATGTACTGCATGGTGTCATAGATTGCCAACCCGGCAGTGACAAGGCCTCCGGGTGAGTTGATGTAGAAGTGGATGTCCTTATCCGGGTCTTCGGATTCGAGAAAGAGCATCTGGGCAATGATCAGGTTTGCCATTTCATCGGAAATGGCCGTGCCAAGGAAGATGATCCGATCTCTCAACAGCCGCGAATAAATATCGAACGCCCTTTCGCCTCTGCTGCTCTGTTCAATGACAATGGGAATGAGTGACATGGTTTACTCCTGGTTCAAAAATCGCCTACCCCCCTTTTCTGAAGGGGAGTAAGAGGGGATTTCACGGTCTTCAGATGCCCCGGAGGGAAAGGAGTTATTGATTCGTATAGTTTCCAGACGACGGCGTTTCAGCAGGGACAGCCGCCTCCTCTATAATTCTGAAAGCCTTCTCGCGAAGTCTCCCTTCTTTCGCCTGGTAGACTATGGAAGAGTCCGAATAATCTCGCTTTATGGTGGCAACATCCATGCGAGCCGCCTGGGCCACTTCATGGTATACCTCTTCCAGTTCCTGCGTTGTGAGCTCAAGTCCCTCCCGCTCAGCAACGTGATCGCAAATCAGCTGCCAGCGAACGTTCTTCTCAGCCTGAGGACGGTATTCGGCGCGGATCCCGGCGGTATCAAACCTGCCTGTGTCTATCTTCAAGCCCTGGCTCTCGAACTGATGACGCAGCATGTTGATGAGCCGATCGACTTCCCTCTCAATGACCCTGGAGGAAACCTCGATGTTCACGCGGGAAATCAATTGATCGATGATCTGCTGCCGGACAAGTGCGGAACTCTTTTCCGTGTCCCTTTTCAGCAGCTGTTCTCGCACGGTTTGCCTCAGTTCCTCAAGAGTTTCAAACTGTCCTACCTCCTTGGCGAATTCATCGTCAAGCTCGGGGGTGAGCTTTTCTTTGATTTCTCTGATGGTGACATCAAAGTGAACCCGTTTCCCGGCAATTTCCCGCGTGGGGGCATCTTCGGCATAGTCCAGTTCGAAGGCAACCGAATCTCCCGAACGATGCCCAACAATATGTTGGTCAAACTCCGGGTGAAGTGACTGCTTTCCTACTTCAACCATGTAGTCGTTGGCCTTTCCCTTCTCGAAGACTTCACCGTCTACAGTTGGAACAAAATCAACCAGAACAATGTCCCCCTGCGCAATGGGTCTGTCCTCTTCCAGGCTGCGAAGCTGAGAGTGCTGTTGTCGGATTCGTTCCAATTCACCCTCCACGTGCGTCTCATCAATTTCCACAGGGGGGCGTTGGACAGTAGTGCCTTTGTAGTCTTCCAGGTCTATGGGAGGCGAAACATCCACCAGTGCAACATAAGTAAATGCTCCGTTGTCTTCGAATCGTATCTCGCTGACGTCCGCTTCCACCAAGGGCTTTAAGTTCGCTTCGCGAAGAGCATCCTGAAAGGTATCGTGAATGAACTGGGAAGACACCTCGTTTTCCACCGTCTTCCCATAATATGACTTGATTATGCTTCGTGGAACCTTGCCAGGTCTGAATCCCTTTATGCGAATGCTCTTTGCCAGGTCCCGGTACTTTTCATCGAGCAATCCTTGAACCCTGGTTGCGGGAATTTCCACTTGCAGCTTCTTCTGATTGGCACTCAAATCAACAACGGAAACATTCATCTCCACGTTCAATGACCTTTCTGTGATGATAGAGACAGCGTGGTGCGAGAGGGGGGAGTTGAACCCCCACCCTGTCGCCAGGGCTGGATCCTAAGTCCAGTGCGTCTACCAGTTCCGCCACTCTCGCCCAACAAGGAACCATCCCAAAACAATTTGTAATCGGGTCAGCCATATTCCAGATCACGAGGAACACGACGTGAATATCAATTGTCCCAACTCGTGACGTCAGCATTTTCCCCGTCTCCCCCTTCCTGACCGTCAGCGCCGAGGGAGTAGAGGTCATAGTCTCCATGTTCTCCGGGCGCCCGATACACGTAGGGTCGCCCCCAAGGATCGCGGGGCACGTCCTTGGATAGATAAGGCCCGTCCCATGCACCGGAACCAGGGCTCTTGCGCAGAGCATCAAGACCCTGATCGGTGGATGGATAGCCTCCCATATCCAGGCGAAATGCGTCGAGGGCAGTGCCGATCATAGAGATCTGTGCCTTAGCTGCCTTCTGTTTGGAAGAACCGACCTTCTGAAACATCTTTGGAGCTACCAGGGCCGCAAGCAGTCCAAGAATGATCATGACAATCAGGAGTTCAATGAGAGTAAAACCCCGCTGGGAAATACTCAACAGGTTCTTCCTCCCTGAGATGTCTGTGAAGTCCACACCCATGCCTCTTCTCCATGCACACAGATTCTTGTCTTCAGTCTCTGGAAAAAGATCACTCATCGAATTGTCAGCGAGACGATATTTAACCGACTCCGGTCCTTGTGTCAATCTGGCTTCGAGCGAGGATTGGACGCAAGCCTTGAAATCTCCTGTAGAACTTCCCCTGGTAGAGTCCATGGTTTCTCATATGGTCATGGATCGCCCGGAGGTTTCGCTGTTTTTCTAAAGCCCATGCAGGGGCGGCCAACTCCCGGGGATGTGGGTCCCCCGTCAAGCGTTGGATGATAAACCGAGAGGGCAACAGGGACAGAAACTCTGCAACTATGGAAATGTATTCGTCGAGACTCAGGCACTGGAAACCTCCGGTACGATACCATTCTTCGAGAGGTGTTCCCAGTATGACGTAAAGCAGATGAATCTTAACGGCCTGAATGTCCTGGCAAGCTAAAAAGCGAGCCGTCTCCAGCATGTCCTCGCGACTCTCACCCGGTAATCCAAGGATAATGTGGACACAGATGGGGAGGTTACGGGCTCGAGACCGCGAAACCGCGTCCAAAAACGCTTCCACAGTGTGTCCCCGGTTGATGCGAATCAAGGTTGCATCATTAGAGGACTGTAAACCATATTCTACCCAGATCAAATGTTCCCTGGAAAGCTCTTTGAGATAGTCGAGTACCTCATCGGGTGCGCAATCCGGACGAGTGCCAAGGCTCAATCCTACGATGTCGCTGACCGAGAGTGCTTCCTCATAGAAAAGCTTGAGCGTAGCAAGAGGCCCGTAGGTGTTGCTGAATGATTGAAAATACGCGATGAATTTCTTGGCCTTGTAGCGTTTTGCCAGGCGGGCTTTTCCCATTTCAAGCTGTTCTCTGATGCTCAAGGCTCGTTCGAATGCTCCGGTTCCTGACCCCCTTTGGTTACAGTAGATACAGCCGCCGTAACTGAGGGTACCGTCTCGATTGGGACAAGTCAAACCGGCGTCCACACTGATTTTCTGAACACGGCAGCCAAAGATTTCGCGAAGATAGGAGTTAAAGCTACGATAAAGGCCCACGGGTTCCATTTACAGCCTTTTTCAAACCACGAAGAGCACGGAGAAGCAACTCCGTGTTCTTCGTGTTCTTAGTGGCAGGAAATGATCTTCTGTTTCCGGGCAGCCCCTTGAAGTACCCACACATGGCTTCTATAGGACGTTGCATCGTTTACGATCTGGTTGGAAGTTGCTAAACTGTAACTGTAGATGTTGAACATAAGGACTTCCGTTGAGGAGTATAGCATAGGTGTCAAGAACACAGTGCGAGAATCGTAGGTCAGAGTTTTGCGAGTCTTTCTAAAGTGGATTTTGATATAGAGAATTCGCACAAGCATGGTTGGGAAGAAATGGGCAAGGACTACGATGTGATTGTTGTGGGGGCCGGGCATGCCGGATGTGAAGCGGCATTAGCGGCAGCGCGAATGGGGTGCAGAACATTGGTCCTTTCCATCTATCTGGATACCGTTGCGCACATGCCCTGTTCGCCTTCGGTGGGCGGCATTGGGAAGGGACACCTGGTGAAAGAAATCGACGCCCTGGGCGGGCGCATGGCGGGGGTGACTGATCGAACCGCCATCCAGTTTCGGAGACTGAATACGAAGAAAGGTCCCGCGGTACGCGGTACACGAACGCAAAACGACAAGGTCCGATACCGGAATCTCATGAAACAGTGCCTGGAAAGCCAGGAGAATTTGGAGCTCAAGCAGTCCCTTGTGGAGTCTCTGATGGTCGAGAATGGAAGGGTGGCGGGGGTAGTTGACCAACTGGGAGTCTCCTTTGAAGCTCCCGCTGTGATTCTGACCACGGGGACCTTCCTGCACGGTTTGATTCATATCGGTCCCGCACGGATTCCTGCGGGTAGGGCTGGAGAATTTCCTTCGAATTTGTTGGCGGATCAACTGCAAGAATTGGGGTTTACCTTGGGCCGTATGAAGACCGGAACTCCGGCGCGAATTCATCGTCGGAGTATTGATTTCAGGCAGTTTAAGGAACAGTTCGGCGATTCAGAGCCGAGGCCCTTCTCACTGTACACCGATTCCATTTCACTACCCCAGGTGTCCTGCTTTATTGGCAAAACGCATCAGCGAACTCACGACTTGGTCCGCCGTTATCTTTACCTTTCACCACTGTACAATGGCACAATTACCGGGGTCTCTGCGCGCTATTGCCCGTCCCTGGAAGACAAAGTCGTGAAATTCCCCCACAAGGCATTTCACCAAATCATTCTCGAGCCGGAAGGCTTGGAGACGGAAGAGATCTATGCCAGTGGCACTGGCAACTCGCTTCCCTACGAAATTCAGCTGCAGCTCATCCGGTCGATTCCAGGGTTGGAAGAAGCTGAGGTTATGAGACCCGCATATGCCATTGAATACGACTTTGTCCAGCCCACGCAGCTTTCTGCCACCCTGGAAACCAAGCTGGTTGGGGGGTTGTATCTCGCGGGCCAGATCAATGGGACTTCAGGCTACGAGGAGGCTGCTGCCCAGGGGCTGTGGGCAGGGATCAACGCGGCCTCGCAGCTTCAGAAGCGTGCACCTTTCATTCTGGATCGTTCGGAGGCCTATATGGCTGTTTTGGTAGACGATCTCATCACCAAAGGGACCAATGAGCCATATCGAATATTTACATCACGCGCCGAGTATCGGTTGCTCTTGAGGGAAGACAACGCGGATATGCGGCTCCTTGAAAAAGGATACTCCCTTGGCCTGCAACCTCACTCGCTCTATCGGGAGCTTCTGGAACGCAGGGAGGCGACTCTTAGCGAACTGAAACGATTGAAACGGACCCGCCTGCACCCGTCCGAAGCATCAAACAAGCTCCTAACGAGCAAAGGATCTTCTTTCGTTGAAGAGCCGATTTCGCTAGACCGTTTGTTGAAGCGTCCCGAGCTCGGTTATGCCGAGATCGAGGCGCTTTCACCTCCTCCCCAGCCTCTTGCTGAAGCAGTCAAGCAACAGGTGGAAGTGGAATGCAAATATGAAGGATATCTGCGGCGGCAGGAAACGGAGGTTTTGAAGTTCAGGAAGCTGGAACAGACATCCATTCCCGAGAAGTTTTCATACGCGGAAATCCCGGGCCTTTCCAACGAGATCAGACAGAAGCTCCAGGAGGTCAAGCCTCTCTCTCTGGGACAAGCCTCAAGGATTCCCGGGATGACACCGGCGGCCCTGTCGATCTTGCTGGTCTATCTGCGAAAAGCAGACCGATTACGATTGCAGGGTGCTGACAATCGGCTTCAAGAAACCGGTTCGATTTCATGAAAAAAGCTTGTGTAGGAATCATCAATCCAGGTAGAATAGCTCTCACATGACCTGTGGGGCAGGATCAACGGATGCATATCACTCGGTTCAGGCAATGTACTTCAATGGTTCAAACGAGGTGAAAGTCTCTATCATTTGAAGGAGATCAAAGCATGGAGGTGCGAGAAGACAGGGATTTCATAAAGGAACTGAGAATGCATGGTCTCCAGGTCACTCATCAGAGGCTCGCTGTTTATCAGGCATTATGCCACAGCGTGGAGCACCCCAGTGCCGAAACTGTGTATCAAACCGTTAGAAAGCGGTTTCCGATGATCTCTCTTGGCACGGTCTATAAGACACTGGAGAGGTTCCACGACGTGGGACTCATACGAAAGGTGTACCCTCTGACTGAGGTTGCGAGGTACGATGCAACGACCTCTCCCCATGTTCACATGGTGTGCCTGAAGTGCCAGTCAATTCAAGACGTGGATGTACCCATGACGGAGATGAAGCTTGCAGAGCCGGAGAGGAGCGGCTTCAAGGTGATGACCCAACAGGTTCTGTTGCAAGGTTACTGCGCGCACTGTCGCAAAGATGTTGACGTTCTTGCCTCTTGAGGAGTCTGAAATGCTGTAGTTCGCTGGCAACCTTAGGAATGGTTGCCGAACATTACCCATTTGCGCTTCGTGTGAGAGATCCAGCTGTCATTAAAACATCATGAAAAGGGAGGAACTGCTGTGAACATTGTGGTGCTGCTCAAACAAACTCCAGATACCGAGTCGGTCATTCGCATCGCTGGTGATGGGAAATCCATTGTAACCGATGATCTCAAATGGATCATCAACCCTTATGATGAGTTCGCTCTGGAGGCGGCGCTTCGCTTGAAAGAAAAACACGGGGGGAAGGTTTCCATCGTCAGCTATGGGCCGCAGCGTGTGGTTGAGGCAATTCGCACAGCCCTGGCAATGGGTGCGGATGATGGCGTGCTGATCGACGATCCCATCTTGGCTGAAGGGGACCTCCTCGGGGCCATGACGGCGATGTCGGTGGTGGTCAAGGACCTCAATCCGGACATCGTCTGTTGTGGCGCTAGAGCGGTGGATTATGATCAGGCCCAACGAGGGGCCATGATGGCCGAATTCCTGGGTTGGCCTCATTTGGCACTGGCTGTCTCACTGGATTCTGATGGCACCAATGTCAGCATCGAGCGTCCCGTTGAAGGGGGCATCGTCACCTTGGAAGCCTCCTTGCCGGTCCTGGTCACCTTCGGCGGTTCCCATTCCATTTGGAACCCGCGTTATGCGTCATTGCCGGGGATCATGAAAGCGAAGAAGAAACCTCTTGCCGTCAAGTCGCTGACGGACCTTGCTCTCGATCCCGGGCAGTTCGGCAGGACTTCGGCCAAGGTCCTGATAACCTCCCTCGAACCGCCTCCACAAAGGGCCCCCGGACGCATCGTCAACGGCGGTCTCGACACGGAAGGTAAGGCAAGGGAACTGGTTCGCGCTCTGCATGATGAAGCTAAGGTGATTTAGGAGGAGGAGAACGAGATGGCCAAGGATGTTTGCGTAATCACTGAATTCCGCGAGGGGAAGTTCCGCCGTGTATCATATGAGGTGGCCAGCGAGGGTAGAAGAATTGCCGATGCATTGGGTGTTCGGCTTTGTGCCATCGCGATTGGTTCGGGAGTGGAGGGGAAGGCGCCGGAGCTCGGGGCTTATGGAGTTGAAACCGTATATGTGACCGATGATCCGGCCTTGGAACATTATCTGAATGAAACGTACGTCGTAGTTGCTGAAGCGCTTGTCAAAAAGTGTGATCCCGGGGTGGTGATCCTGCCCGCTTCTGTGAACGGCAAAGACCTTGGCGCCACCTTGGCGGCCAGACTTCAGGTGGGCCTTGCCCAGGACTGTGTGGAGATTCGCTGTGAGCAAGGATCGGTCAAGGTGAAGTGGCCCATCTTTGCCGGCAAGTGCCTTGCGTGGAGTGAATGGACGGAAGGGACCACACCCTTCATTTCCTGCCGTCCCAATGTGATGTCCTGCCTGGAGCTGGATGAAACCAGGAAGCCTCTGGTCGAAGTGGTCAAGGTTCCAGTTTCTGAATCACGCTCTAAGGTCAAACGGGTTGACATCGATACCTCAGGCAAGAAAGAATTGACTGAAGCAAGTGTCATCGTTTCCGGGGGTAGAGGAATGAAGGATGCCTCCAATTATGTCCTGCTGGAAGAACTTGCAGCGCTGTTTGGGGCGGCTGTAGGGGCTTCACGTGCTGCGGTCGATTCCGGGTGGCGACCCCATTCGGACCAGGTCGGCCAGACCGGGAAAGTCGTCAACCCGAATCTCTACATTGCAGTGGGCATCTCAGGGGCAATCCAGCACCTGGCCGGTATGGGGTCCTCGAAATTTATCGTAGCCGTGAACAAAGACAGTGACGCTCCCATTTTCAGCAAGGCTGATTATGGAATCGTCGAAGACCTCTTTCAGTTCATCCCGGCATTTGCTGAAGAGGTGCGAAAACATCAGGCGACGTGCTCGTGACTTTTCAAAGGGGGCAGCAGATGGAAAGGGTGTGGTACCAGCACTATGATCCACAGGTTCCTCATGGCATAGAGTGTCCTGACGAGTGTTTGCCGGCCTTCATACAGAAAAACGCCAATAATCTCCCCCACCACACCGCCACAGAGTTCTTCGGAGCGAAGCTCTCCTACTCCTCGCTCCGGGACCAAATCCTCAGCCTTGCCAATGCCCTGAGCCTACACGGCGTGACACCCGGGAAGAAGGTGGCAATTATGCTGCCCAACTGCCCTCAAACCGTTATTGCCTACTATGCCACTTTGTGGTTGGGAGGGGTGGTCGTGCTGACCAATCCCCTCTATGTAGAGCGAGAACTCGAGTATCAATGGGCCGATGCGGAAGTGGAATTTGCCATTGTGCTCGATCACTTGTATCCAAGAGTTGAGAAGATCCTCCCTCATCTCAGGATCCAGAAGCTCATTGTCACCAGCATCAAGGACTACCTGCCTTTCCCGCTCAAATGGCTCTACCCGCTGAAAGCAAGGCACAAGAAGCTCTTTACTGCGGTCCCCTATGGTGAACGGGTCTTGAGCTTTTCTCAGCTGGTGCGCAATACACCGGCCAACCCATTGCCCCTGGCGGTGTCGTTGGATGATCTGGCCGCGCTCCAGTATACGGGGGGGACCACAGGCACACCCAAGGGTGTGATGCTGACCCATCGAAACATTTTGTCCAACGTCATCCAATTGGTTGCCTGGTGTTCGGACTATCTCCGGTACGGACAAGAGAGATTCCTCGCCATTCTACCGTTTTTCCACGTGTTTGGGATGACGGTTTCCATGAACCTGCCTCTTTATATGGGTTGCACGGAAATTCTGGTGCCTCGTTTTGAAATTGATGATTTCCTCAAAGTGCTCAGCAAGAGCAAACCAACTCTGTTCCCCGGAGTTCCCAGCATTTTCATCGCCATTGTCGGCCACGCCAAGGTGCGTTCCTACGATCTTTCCTCCATCCGGCTCTGCATTACCGGATCAGCGCCCATGCCGGTTGAGGTGCTCCGACGATTCGAAGAACTCACCGGATGCATCATCCTGGAGGGCTATGGGCTTTCGGAAGCCAGCCCCGTGACTCACGCAAACCCGATCAGCGGTGTGAGGAAGGTTGGCTCCATTGGCATTGCACTCCCCGACACTGATTGTAGAATTGTCAATTTGGATTTGGGGGTTGAAGAGGAGCAGTGCGGCGAGACTGGTGAGCTGGTGATTAGAGGTCCCCAAGTGATGAAGGGATACTGGAAGCTGCCGGAGGAGACTGAGAACACCCTCCGTGAAGGATGGCTGTATACCGGTGACATCGCCAGGATGGATGAAGATGGTTTTGTGTTCATTGTAGATCGCAAGAAGGACATGATCATTACCAGCGGGTATAATGTCTATCCAAGAGAGATCGATGAGGTACTGTACGAACATCCAAAGGTTCTGGATGCGGTGGCCGTTGGAATGTCCGATCCTTATCGCGGTGAAATCATAAAGGCCTTCATCGTGCCAAGGCCTGGAGAAAGCATCAGCGAGGAGGAAATCATTCAGTTCGCTAAGACTAAGCTGGCAGCCTACAAGGTGCCAAGATGCGTAGAGTTTCGAGAATCTCTACCGAAGACCATGGTGGGTAAAGTCTTGAGAAAGGAGCTCCGCGAGGAAGCAATAGAATGCCCCGTTGGAGAAGACACTCCTTTCGATACCTATGAACAGTGAGATGTCACCCTCGTCTTCATGATCACTTCCCAACAGCCTCAGAACCTCCTCCTGTGCGGTCAACTGCACCAGGCAGCCTTGGACTTTTTCTTCCTCCAGAATCGCGGTTATCCGAGGAGGCCTGCACTTGAGTGGGTGGGCAACCGCTATCGACTGCCGCATCTGGAAAGGCAATTGCTCCATCGGGGTGTATTCGGCCAGGAAAATGCCCTGCGGCGTCTTGCCAAGCGGAGCAGAGCTGTGACATGGCAAAGAGAATGGCTGGTGGTGGACGGGCACAATGTTCAGATAACGGTGGAGAGCTCCCTTCTCGGACGTCCTGTTCTGAGAGCCAACGACGGCGTTATACGTGATTTGGCTGGGCAGTCGGCCAACTACCGCCTGACGGAGGCAAGTTCGCAGGCTTTGGAGCTTGTTTTTCGTTTCCTGAAGGCATTCCGGCCCTCTAGGGCCTTGTTCCTGTTTGATGCTCCCGTCAGTCACAGTGGTCTCCTGGCTCAATCCTATCAAGAGCGCATGGAGCTTCTTGGTCTATCGGGAAAAGCACGGGCCGTGCCGGTTCCGGAGCGAGAATTCTGTTACGAGCAGGCCGTCGTTGCAAGCAGTGATCAGGCGGTAATGGAGCGAGCTTCGAGGTGGGCGGATCTGGCCTGCCTGGTCCTTAGCTATCACGGCTCATTGAAGCTTACGGCGGATTTCTCATCACTTACCCTTACCAAAATGGCGTGCCGGAATCCTCCGACCCTTCTATGGCCGTCGTGAGGATCGGGAGGTGCTTTGCATCTCGCTTGTAAAAAGCAGTGAGCTGTGTTAGCAGATAACGTTCTCTCCTTGGCAAAAAGGCGGAGCTGCTGTTTGAGTCAGTTGATTGGAATTGAACCACGAAGGACACGAAGAGCACGAAGACAAAGGAATACAACCTGGGAGTTTCTTTTGGTGTTTCTTCGAATGATTCGTGGTTTGAAAAGAGAATTTGTACAAGTACAGGTTGAATGAATCATGGCAGACATTGCCCCCTTCCGCGGTTTGCGCTACAACACCGAAAAAGTGAATGATCTGGCTGCTGTGGCTATCCCTCCATACGATGTGATCTCTCCGGAAGAGCAGGAGCTTTTTCTCCGGGCCAGTCCGAATAACATGGTCTATCTCGAGCTGGGAAAGACCACCCCGGAGGACAATGAAACGAACAATGCACACACGCGGGCTAAAGAATACTTTCGAGAATGGCAGCAGGAAAGGATTCTGATCCGTGATGAGCAGCCTGCGATGTACTACTATGAACTGGATTATGAAATCGGGCCGGGGGTGCGTCAAGTTCGGTACGGATTCATTTGCACGTTACGTCTGGAGGAGTTCAGCACCGGATTGGTCCGTCCCCATGAAAAAACATTCGATGCGGTGAAGGATGAGCGTCTGGGCCTGATGCGGGCCTGCCAGACGAACCTGAGCCCCGTATTTGCCCTCTATTCCGATCCGGCCATGGTCATTGACCATGCTTTGAAGCTGGCCCGCGAGCCTGCTCCTGTGATTTCCTTTGAAGACAGGGTAGGCATGAGGCATCGAGTGTGGCGGGTGGTGGATTCAAGAACCATTCAGCATGTGCGGTCACTGATGCTCGACAAGCCTATCTTCATAGCAGATGGGCATCACCGCTACGAAACGGCCCTCAACTATCGCTCCATTCAGCGCAAGCAGCTGGGAAATAGCGCCCTTGAGGCCCCCTTTGATTTCATCATGATGTATTTGTCAAATCTTGATCAAGGCGGTCTGACGATTCTTCCAACCCATCGAATGCTGAAGAATTTGGACCGCTGGGACCCGGGCGAATTCCTTGGAAAGGCTTCGGCCTACTTTGACGTCGTTGGTCACGATACAACGGCAACGGGACAGCTCGGCTGGCGTAAGGCTCTGGAGAACGGTCGAGTCGACAAGGAGACGTTCATTGGCCTCTATTGGCACGGTGCCGGTTCGTTCTATCTGCTAAAGGCCAGGCCCCAGGCAGTCTCGTCCTATCTTGCCGTTCAAGGTGTCAACGAAGTCCTCCGCGGTTTGGATGTCGTGATTTTGGACAGGCTGCTCTTGCGTCACCTTCTTGGTCTTTCTGATGCGGTTTTGGGCTGTGAACACAACATTCATTTCAAACACGATCTTCTGGAGGCCGCTGCTGCGGTTCGAGCCGGGAACTACGAGGTCGGTTTCTTCATCAATCCCACACGTATCGAACAGGTTCAAGACGTGGCCAGCGCCGGCCTCATCATGCCCCACAAAGCGACATACTTCTATCCAAAAGTCTGGAGCGGGCTGCTCATCCACTCGCTGGTGGCTGCATGACAGCATTTCCTTTGAGGGTGGAACACTTTTGCTGACGTGCGATGCCCTATTCGATGGAAACTTGATTGTTTATCAACCGAAAACCGGCTACCGTTTCGCCATTGATGCTGTATTGCTTGCTGGGCTGACTGGAGTGCGGGCCCATGATCGTATTGTGGACCTCGGTACAGGCTGCGGGGTCATACCGCTGATCCTGGCTTATCGCAATCTTGGCAAGCACATCGTGGGGCTGGAGATCCAGCCGGAGCTCGTGGAGTTGGCAAAGCAAAACGTGCAGGTCAATGGTTTTTCTGGAAGGGTCCAGATTCATCAGAGGGATTTTCGCAACCTCTCCCATGAATTTCGACCTGCAAGCTTTGACCTAGTGACCAGTAATCCTCCCTATCGGCGCCTTCGCAGTGGCCGCCTGAATCCTGATGGACAGCGGGCCATCGCCAGACATGAATTGGAATCTTCTCTCGAGGATGTGATCAGAGTGGCCGGCGGTCTTCTGCGTCATGGAGGGCGGCTGTCAATCATCTATCCTGCCACACGGCTGGTTCATCTTCTTGTGACGGCTCGGGACTATTCATTGACTCCCAAACGGCTCACCATGGTCCATTCTGATGCGACTTCCGGGGCCCGTCTGGTGCACCTCGAGTGTAGAAAAGGGGCGGGCGAAGAGCTCCAGGTTGCTGCCCCACTGTTCATATACCGGGAGGACAAGACGTATTCGGAACCCGTACTGGAGATGTACCGGTAATTGTCATGCCGGGGCGGCACCCTTGAACGATGAAAATCAACCATTGCGTTCCCCCTTTCGCAAAGGGGGTCAGGGGGATTTTCTATGTAAAGTCGGTGAATTAGAGACAGCAATTCTCCCCTCCCTTGATGGGAGGGGCTGGGGGAGGGTGGAAACAGGCGATGTGCAACACCCCCACCCAACCTCCCCCATCGAGGGGGAGGAGCTTAATTCACGGGCATTGGGAGGTACCGGGGGGATCGGGCAAAGCATGATGAATGATTGATCGATGAACCAGGGAGTGTTGTGGCCGAGGAATCTATAACCGTGACTGGAGATAATGATGGATTTAGGTCTAAAAGGAAAAGTGGCTTTTGTGGCAGGTGGGAGCCAGGGTTTGGGAAAAGCCGTGGCTATGGAGCTCTGCCGTGAGGGAGCAAAGGTGGCCATCTGTGCTCTCGATGATCCTGAACTTCCCATGGCCGTAGAGGAGGTGCGGCAGGCAACGGGGGAAGAGATCATTGGGTTTCCGGCCGACCTGAGCGCTGCTGAGCAGGCCAGAGCCTTTGTCCGCAAAGGGCTGGAATATTTCGGTACGGTGGACATCCTGGTCAACAACGCCGGTGGCCCCCCCGACAGGACCTTCCTTGAAGTGGACGATGATCAGTGGAACCTGGGCATAAGGTTGAATCTCATGAGCACCATTATTATGTCGAGGGAGGTTGTGCCGACTTTGATGGAAAAGCGCTGGGGCCGGATCATCAACATGACGTCCATTTCTGTGAAACAGCCCATCGATGGACTCATTCTTTCCAACACGGTGCGCTCGGGGGTCATAGGGTTTGCCAAGACTCTCTCCAACGAGCTCGCTCCCTACAACGTGACGGTAAACAATGTGTGCCCGGGCTATACCATGACCGAAAGGGTGCGCAAACTGGCAATGGATGTGGCGAGAAAAAGAGGTTCCACGCCGGAGGAGGTCATCAAAGGTTGGGAATCCTTGATTCCCATGGGGAGGTTGGGCACCCCGGAGGAATTTGCCGCCCTCGTGACCTTCCTTGCTTCCGAAAGGTCAGGCTTCATAACGGGCGCCTCCATCCAAATCGATGGCGGATACTACAAAGGAATCATGTAGGAGCGTGGTGATTGAAGATGCCAACTAGACATGCTTTCATTCGATCGGTGGGCCGCTACCTGCCGGAACGACGACTCACCAACAAAGATCTGGAAAAGATGGTGGACACCACGGATGAGTGGATAGTCACCAGAACTGGAATTCGAGAGAGGCGTATTCTGGAACCTGGCCTGGGGAATTCGTATATGGCCATTCGTGCTGCTTTGGAGTGCCTGGAACGAGGCAGTACGGCTCCCGATGAGTTGGACGCCATCATTGTCGGGACGGTAACCCCGGATATGTTCTACCCATCAACGGCCTGCCTGGTGCAGGATGGGATAGGAGCCAAACGAGCCTGGGGCTTCGATCTTTCCGCAGGCTGTTCGGGTTTTGTCTTTTCACTGACCACAGGCGCGCAGCTGATCGAATCCGGTCGCTATGAGAAGGTACTGGTAATTGGCAGCGATGTAATGAGCTCCATCGTCGACTACGAAGATCGCAACACCTCTGTGTTGTTTGGCGACGGAGCGGGTGCCGCCCTTCTCGAACCCTGCCCTGAAGAAGGCTTTGGAATACTCGACTTCATCCAGCGCATAGACGGCTCCGGTGGAAAGCACCTGCACATGAAAGCCGGAGGCAGTCTACGGCCGGCAAGTCTCGATACGGTCAAGAACAGAGAGCATTATGTGTACCAGGAAGGGCAGCAGGTTTTCAAATGGGCCGTGACGGAAATGGCAAATGTCTCGGCAGGTATTATCGAGAAGAATGGACTCACCGGGGATGACGTGGCGTTCTTCCTCCCGCATCAAGCGAACCTGCGAATCATCGACGCCAGTGCCAACCGCATGAAGATTGACCGCAACAAAGTGATCATCAATATCGACCGATACGCCAATACGACCGCTGCAACCGTTCCCCTGTGCCTCTACGATGTGGTGGCGGAGGAAAAGCGCGTAAAGAAAGGGGATTACTTGGTGATGTCGGCTTTTGGTGCCGGTTTCACCTGGGGCAGCATACTC
>Ga0233425_10004332_pt1 | contig 24001 bp, 16 predicted proteins | sample Watercolumn_Towu_2_FD_181712 | JGI IMG/M metagenome (GOLD analysis project Ga0233425, IMG submission 181712) | Freshwater microbial communities from Lake Towuti, South Sulawesi, Indonesia - Watercolumn_Towuti2014_140_MG | ecosystem: Environmental > Aquatic > Freshwater > Lake | place... | reverse complement strand
CCAACCAGGTCTGGTCCTGGGACATCACGAAGCTCAAGGGCCCGGTCAAGTGGGTGTACTTCCACCTGTATGTCATCCTGGACATCTTCTCCCGGTACGCCGTGGGCTGGATGGTCGCACCGACCGAAAGCGCCGAACTCGCCCGGCGCCTCATCCCGGAGAGCTGCGACAAGCACGGCATCGAACCTGGCAGACTGGACATTCACGCCGACCGCGGCATGTCCATGAAGTCCAAGGCGGTTGCTGAGTTGCTGGCCGACCTCGGTGTCGCCAAGAGCCACAGCCGTCCCCACGTGTCCAACGACAACCCGTATTCGGAGAGCCAGTTCAAGACCTTGAAGTACCGCCCTGGTTTCCCGGCAAGTTTCGGCAGCCTCCAGGATGCCAGGGCCTTCGGCGCTGTCTTCTTCGACTGGTACAACAACGACCACCGCCATAGCGGCATCGGCATGCTGACCCCGGCGACGGTCCACTTCGGAGAAGTGCCCCAGATCCTCGCTGCCCGCACGCACACGCTCTCGGAGGCCTACAACGCGCACCCCGAACGCTTCGTCCACGGGCCCCCGGTCCCCAAGGCACCTCCAGCGGAGGCATGGATCAACCCGCCGGCCCTGCCGGCGGCAAACGACAAGGAGTCACTGTAAATGGGCTACCCCGGCGGTCTCAAAGTTGTTGACAATTTCCGCGATCACCGCACAGCATGGAGAGAAGGTGGTGAGCCTTGTTGGCGTGAAGCTGGCGGAGGTGCACGTGTGTTGATACCAGATGGTGTGTTGTTTGTTGTTTGCTTGGTGATGGTCGTACCCGCGTGTGGCAATGGCGGCGGGACTGGCAAGGACTCGAACGCTTCCGAGGCTGGCGATCTGGCCCGGGAAGTAGCGGAGGAGGCCGCCAGCCCGGTTGACGTGCATGCCACGGACATGGCCGACGCGGCAACCACGGACCTGCCAGACGTGGCAGCTACGGATCTGCCCGATGGGGCATCTACGGAATTGACCGACGCACCGACCATGGATGCGGGGGATGCCGATGCGGCCGAGGTCGCTCCTGAAGTGCCTGCCGACCAGTCCCTGCCGACGGCAGAAGCGCCGTGCTTCGTGAGCCAGCTCACATGGCTGGCCGAGTCAGATGACGAGCCGCTGGGTTGGCATCCTGTCGTGGCAGCCCTCCCGTCTGGGCGTTTCCTGGTGGCGTGGACCGTCGGCTACATGCAGGATGTGCCGCCGGAGGAATCGGGGGTGCGGGCCGTCGTGTTTGGCAAGGACGGTGTCGCCCTTTGTGACCCGTTCTGGGTAAGTGCAATGCCTCCTGTTGGGGTTTCAGTCCCGAACGACTACGATAACAGGATATTCGTCGCTCCCGCGGGAGAAGACCGGTTCATGGTTGTCTGGCCTGAGCTCAGAGACGGACAGCAGCTGTTGCTTTCAAGGATTATTGACGAGGACGGGAAGCCGTTCGGGGGCGGAGAGACCACCATGATGGTCAAGGAGACCGACATCTGGGTTACGGCGTTGGCCTTTCGCGGGGATCGCCTGTTGCTCGGTTGGTCGGAAGTGCCCGATGCCATCTTCGTGCAGGAGGTCACGGTCGACGGAGGACTTTCCGGGAGCCCGATCCGCGTCGACGATGCATTGCCGGCTGGCGACGGAATGGCCTGCACGGAACGGATGGTCGCCGCGGATATCTTCCCTGATGGAAGCGCGTTCGTCGCCTGGTCGAAAGGGTGCGGGCCCGAGGATTCGGGCTGCATCTGGAGGCACATCTCCGGGCGATGGCTCGATGCGGACTTCAACGTTGTCGGGCCGGAGTTCAAGGCTATCGCAAACATCAATGACACCGAGTTCCTAGACCTCTGGTGGCCTTCGGTTGTCGCATTCCCCGTCGGCACCGCGGTGGTCACTGCGGTCGGCCCCTTCGGTGTAGTGGGCAACTGGGTGGGGAGTGGCGGCGAGACCGGAACGCCTCATCTGATCAGCGACGGCAATGAGGGGGACACGGTGTCTGCCGTCACTGTGACGCGCTTGGATGACCACACGGGCCTGGTCTTGTGGGACAACTGGGGGTGGACCATCGGCGGCAGAATGATACGTCCGCCACTGGATCTCATCGGACCGACGTTTGTCGTCGATCAGCCTGAAGGATCCGACGTGACCGGAGTCGGCCCGCTGACCGCGGCGGCACTGGACTCCAACCTGTTCGTGGTGACCTATTCGTACTTGCTGGACTTGGACGTGTGGAAGGAAGTAATCAGGGGCAAGATCTTCAGTCGTGAGTGTCCGGCAGAGTAGTGTAACCGCACCCGATATGAGGCTGGGCCGGATGCCATTGGTCCGGAGCCAAGGTGCCAAGGACCCCAGGAATTCCCCGGCGATCGTCCACGTTGAGCATCAGGGGGCCAATACCGAGGACAAATGGGTCAACTGGAACAGTCCGCAGCAATCCGTTTGTCGGCGTCATGGCTCAGGGGCGACCCCGAATCGCGGTCACGGAAATGAAGACGGAGCTTGGCGCCTGGCTCACAGAAGCTCCACTCCGGCTACGAAGCCGGGCCACAGCTCGACCTGGTCCTCGTCGCCGTCGTACAGGTTCACGGAGCCAAGCGGAGCGTAGCGGCCCGGGTCCGGCTGCGAGGTGATGAGCACGTTCGCGGAAGCGCCCGCGAACACCGAAAGCCAGTCCAGCACGCGGTAGCCCATCACCAGCCGCAGGGTCGCGACGCTGTTGGCACCTTCGAGGTCGGACCAGTCCATGTCACGGTCCTTGATCGAGCCATACAGCAGGTCCCCGTCGATGAAGATCTCTTCGGTCAGCGGCAGGTGGCCGCCCAGGCCGAGGCTGACGGACAGGGCCTGCTCGCCGAAACCGGGCTGGTAGCCCACGGTGTACAGGCTGTGCCAGTAGTCGCCGCCGTGCTTGAGCGTCAGGTTGGTGAATCCCCCCTCGTTGCCCCAAACGTCCAGGTGCGTTCGTCCGTCCCACATCACGTTGATGAGGCCAAGGGAGAAGTCCGAGTTCTTCGCGATGTTGATGACGCCGATCTGCGCGCCTTCCACCTCGTCGCCCGAGAAGTTGAACACGCCAGCCTGCGCACCGGACACGCCCTCTGCCGCGATATTGGCCACGCCCGCGAACTGCACGCCCTCGACGCTGCCGCGAGTGAGCCCCAGGACAGCGGTGGCCTGGACGCCGGAAAGGTCCCCCTTGACGATGCCCGCGACCGCGGTGGCCTGGACGCCGGTAAGGTTCCCGTTGGCCACGTTTCCGACGGCCGCTCCCTGGACGCCCGTCACGTCGCCCAGCGCGACGTTCACGACGGCCGTTGCCTGGCCGCCCACGACCTCGCCGGACGCGTGGTTGAACACGCCCGACCACTGGAGCCCGCCCAGGTCCTCCGACGCGATGTTGAAGATGCCCGCGGCCTGCGCTCCGTTGATGTCCGACTCGCCGATGTTGAAGATGCCCGACGCCTGGACCCCCTCCACGTTGTGCGTGCGGATGGCAAAGATGCTAGACGCCTCGACCCCGGAGAGCATGTTCCCCCGCTCGCCGAGCAGGTTGACGGACACGTAGTTCTTCACCGGTGCCTCGTGGCCGCCGTTGGTGGACAGGCCGGGGACGATGCCGAAGCTGAACGGCACGATGGAGCCCGGAGCTCCCGAGTCACCGCCGATGACCGCAGGCTCTCCGCGCAGCGCGGTCAGCTCTCCTTCCACCGGTTCGAGCTTCGCGGGATCGAGCGTTGCAGACTGCCCGTCCGCCAGAGCCAGCGTGCCTCTGCGATACTCCGCCCGCCGCTGCCACGTCACCGAGTACTGGCCGGGCTCGAGGCCGATGGTCAGCGCGCTGCCGGGCAGCTTGTTGACCTCCGCGACCAGGCGGCTGGACCCGTCCCGGATGAACAGCCTCCCGTCCATGTCCGCGGGGATGACGAGGCTGGCCGTGGTGCTCCGCAGGTCGGTGAGCACCACGTCCCCGCTGCCCGACAGCTGGAAGTCGTAGCTCGGGTGCTGCGCGCCCCCGCGGGTTGCCTCGGTGCGGTGGAGCGTCTCGCTGAACGCGTACTGGTACGCCTCGTTGAGAGTCACCTTGCCGTCCCGCGATACGTCGGCCGCACCGCGAAGGCCCGACACCATGTAGTGCGTGAAGAACGACCCGCCTATGGCATCTGATTCCTGTGCGGCCTCGCTGGCGGACGACGACGTGAGGAACGCGCGGCCCGTGACCTTGGTCGACGCGTCCACCTGGAACGGCGCACGCCAGGTGCCGCCCTTGAGCCGTGTGAGCGCTCCCGATGCGCACGAGTCGAGGATCGCGATGCGCACGTCCGCAGGCACCGCGTCCAGCGCCTCGCGGACCTCCTTGTACGTCATGCGCTCACCGAAGAGCAGCAGCCCCTGCTCGTCCGAGTGGCCCGAGAAGTAGAACACCACCTCGGTCCGCTGCCCCTTGTCGCGTGCGGCTTTGACCGATGCGGCCACGGCCGAAAACGCTGCGCGAAGCGACTCCGCCCTGGGGTCCAGCAGCAGGGTCGAGTCCGCTTGCGGCACTCCGCCCAGCCGGTTGAGAACCCGGGAAAAGGACTCCGCATCGGTGCGGGCAAACGACAGGACCACCCGCTGCGTGCCGCCGTTGTTGGTCCCGACCACGAGCGCGAAGCGGCGCAGCGATCCTCCCTCCTCCGCGGTGGCAGGAAGCGCGAGCACCAGGCTGAGAGCCGTCGCCAGCAGAAACCGTGTCATGGCTGAACCTCCAGTGTCTCTTTGATTAGCAACAGGGTTGCGTCCTTGGCTCCGGGCGGAAGCTCCAGGGCTTCGGCCGTGTCTCCGCCGGCTGCGCCGGCCGCATCCACGAGCGCGTTCACGTCCAGCCGCGCAGTGCTGGTGATGAAGTGGAACCGCTCGAACCGCGGCGCGTCGTCGAGCTGGTAGGAGCGGGGAAGCGTTACCGCCTGGGCCTGCGAAAGAAACGTCGCAGCGCCGGGCGACGCGGGGAAGTGCAGCGTCGCCACCCCGCGGCCGTCCACCGACAGGATGACTCCGTGAACCGCACCGGCCGCACGGTATCCGACCTGGATCCGATCTCCCGCACGGGCCTGCGCACCGTCCTCCAGCGGGACCCCGCGGGTTCCTTCCAGCCGGAACAGCAGGAGCTGCGGGTCTCCCTTGAGCCGAACGGTCTCCGTCTTCGTCCCGGCAGGAGTCTCTGTCCCGGAAGGAGCGGGACCGGTGCTCCCAGGCTCCCGGGTGCCCGGCTGGAGCACCACCAGCAGCACGGCCACGGCCGCGGCCGCGGGCAGGGCGAACCATGCGGGCGACAGCGTGCGCTTCGACCGTTCCTTCTCCCACGCCCGCACCGAGATCCGCTGCGCCATGACCGCGGCCGGGTACTTCGACAGCAGGTCCGTGTTGGACGCTTCGATGGCCGCGACCCGGGAAGCGACCTCGGGATCCGACGCGACCGCGGCCGCAACCCGGGCCGACTCGCGCTCGGGAAGGTCGCGGGCCGCATACCGCTCGAGGAGGATGTCCGGGATTCTCGTTCGTCCGTCCATGCTACACCCCCTGAAGCTCGACGAGGCCCGCCTTCAGGCCCCGCAGCCGCTTCCTCACGCCGGATACCGACAGCCCCACCTCCGCGGCCACCTCCTCCAGCGTCAGCCCGTCCGCCAGGTGCAGCACCGCGATGGTGCGTGTCGAGGTGTGGAACCGCGAGAACAGCCGGTCGAGGACCTGCGAAGCGCTCAGCCGCGGCTCGTCGTCCCGCTGGTCCGCGATACGGGCAACCAGCTCGTCCGCAGGGTCTTCCGGCCGCCTGCGGCGGGAGCGGATCCGGTTCAGGCACACGTTGGTCGCGATGCGGTACAGCAGGCTTCCCGGCGCCTGGTCGTCCAGGCTCGCCCGGTACTTCAAGACCTGCACGAACGTGTCCTGCATGGCATCCACCGCCAGCTCCTCGTCTTTGAGCATCGCCCTGCACCGCCTCAGCACCATCGGGCCGAACCGGCGGTAAAGGGCTTCCACGTCAACGGCCACGGGTTCACCTCCAGCAGCCACCTTTATCCAACACCGGAGCCCTGCGCAAGTGTCACCGTGGACTGGAAACACAATCGTCTGGTATTGTGGCGCCTGGAGGCGGGACCGTTGCGGAAGATCGCCATTTACGGAAAAGGGGGCAGCGGCAAGTCGACGGTGGCGTCGGCCATGGCGGTGAGCTTTGCCCGCCGGGGGCTCACAGTGCTTCTGGTCGGCTGCGATCCCAAGGCCGACTCCACCCTGGCCGTGACCGGAGGTGCGCGCGTGCCGACGCTCCTCCAGCTTCTCGAGCAGGGCGTGAGCCGTCCCGAGCCGGAGCGGTTCGTCCGGCAGGGGCGTTTCGGCATCGACTGCATCGAGGCCGGCGGACCCGAGCCCGGCGCGGGCTGCGGCGGCCGCGGCATTGCACGCATGTTCGACCTGTTCCAGGACATCGACCTGATGGGCAAGCGCGCCTATGACGTGGTGCTGTTCGACGTGCTCGGGGACGTGGTGTGCGGCGGGTTCGCCGCGCCGCTGCGCTACGGCTTTGCAGACCGGGCGTTCATCGTGGTGTCCGAGGAGCCCCTGTCGCTGTTTGCCGCCAACAACATCATCCGAGCGATTGCCGCGTACCACCGGTGCGGCGTGCGCATGGGCGGGCTCATCGTCAACACCTCGGACGGGGTAGGCGGCCTGGAGCGCGTCGAGCGCTACGCTGGCGCCATCCACGCATCGATTACCGGCGTGCTGCCCCGGGACCCGGAGATCCAGGAAGCCGAGGCCCGGCACCTCACCGCGGCCGAGCTTCCCCCCGATTCGCCCACGTCCGCGGCCATCGAGAGCCTCGCGGACCGCATGATGGACAGCTTCCGCTCAGACTCCGCTGCGCCGGAAAGCCTGCCCGTCGAGGAGCTCTTCCGCCTCGTGGGCAACAACCCTGCGGCCCGGCCCGACCCTCCCGCCAGCGAACGGAACGTCGCCCCTGCTGCTCATGCTCGGCCCCGTCATCCTGAGCGCGCAGGCGCACCCATCCTCGAACTCGGCCGTGCCTCCCTGCCGAGCAGCGAAGGACCTCCCCCATGCCTTGGAACGGCCGCAGCCCCTGCTGCTCATGCTCGGCCCCGTCATCCTGAGCGCGCAGGCGCACCCATCCTCGAGCTCGGCCGTGCCTCCCTGCCGAGCAGCGAAGGACCTCAACTTGCCTTGGCACAGCCGTACCTCTCTGGCGGCCCCCGCTCATGCGCAGCAGTGGCCGAGCTTCTCGGCCTTGGCCGGGGCGGTGCCCGCGCCGCTGGCCCGAAGGTGACGGCCTTCTCCCGGGTGGGTGACGAGTACCGGCTGGACATCGCGCTGCCGTCCCACGGCAAGAGCGCTCCCACGCGCGGCCGCGTCAAGCCCGCACCGGGCTGCGTTCAGCTGCGGCTGGGTCGGGCAGAGCCCGGCGCCGCGTGTTTCGCCACCGCGGGCAGCCTTGCTTTGAGCTACTCGGGTCAGATTGACGACGCGGGGCGGGCCCTGCTTGACAGGATCGTCGAAAGGCTGTCCGCACACCCGGTGAGCCTGGAGCAACTGGCGGACCTGCTTGCCCGCGACGGGAAGAGACCCTCGGACGCAATGGCCGGCGAGGGGGCCACTCACGGCGGAGCGGCTCCTGCCGCGACTCCCAGGCACTGGTGCGTCTGGGGCCGGGAGCTGATGCAGGGCGTCTTCTTCTACGACCAGGAGCGGGAGCGGCAGCTGGCCAGCCGCGTGCGATTGGGCGGCGCGCGCACCCTGTCGATCCACCACGCTACCAGCGAGTGCCAGTTCAGCAAGCAGAAGGACACACCCTACACCACGCACTTCATCCGCTCGCCCCACGTGATCGAGCGGTCGGAGCACACGCACCGGGAGAAGTCGGACTGGGTGTCCACCCGCATCGGCGACTACCAGATGATCGCAGGCAGCAACGAGTCGCTCCGGCGGGTGCTCGAGCAGGCAGCGGACCGGGTGGACGAGTGGGATGCGGTGAGCGTGTACGTGAGCTGCGTGCCGGTGATCTCGGGGGAGGACTTCGGCGGGGCCATCCGGGAGTTCACGCTGAAGACGGGCAAGCCCGTGATGATCGCGGGCACCACGGGCACGGACCTGAAGCGCGGCTTCCTGGAAGTGGCGCTGGACGCGCTGGCAGCAAGGCCCGCAGGTGCGCCGGCCAGGCTTCCCGGGACCGTGAACCTGGTGGGATTCCCGGGCACCAGGGCGACCTGGGAGCTGTGTGCGCTGCTGGCCTGCACGGGCGTTTCGGTGGGGCAGCAGCAGCTTCCGGTGCTGGACCTGGAGCGGCTGGTGCGTTTCGAGGAAGCGCAAGCCCAGCTGCTGTTTCCGATGGTGGAGTACGAGCGGCTGTACAAGGGGCTGTTCGAGCCGCTTCCCGTGCCTGTTGTGCGGGTTCCTCCGCCCTTTGGCGTGGACGGCACGGTGCGATTCCTGGAAGCGGCCCTGGACGCGGCCGGTGTGGACCGGGACGAGGGGATGGGCCGGGTCTCCGGGGACCTGGACGCGGTGCGTGCGGAGCTCGAGCCGCTCCGGGCCAGGGCCGGGCGCCATCGCCTCGGCATCGCGGTGACGAGCGCTCAGGCAGAGCACCTGGTGCGGCCCGAGCGGGTGTGCGGGATCCCCCTTGTGGAGTTCCTGTCCGAGCTTGGATTCCGCGTGGAGGTGCTGCGCCAGAGCGAGGACCCGGCCCGGCTCGACTGGTGGCTCGGGTCCGGGCTTTCCGCAGTGTGCACCGATGTGGCCCACGACGAGCGGCTGCTGCGCCGGGGTGTGGGGCAGTTCGGGCTGGCGGACCTGGAGCCGGGGCTTGCAGGCGCGGTTCGGACCCTGCGGCGCCTGCTTTCCGCGTGCGAGCTTCCGTTCGTGCGAGACTTCGCACACTACTCCGGAGAAGGAACGCGGTGAGAGTCGAAGACGGACAGGTGCTGGAGGAGCTGGGGGTCCGGTTCGGGTATCCGAAGATCGTGGGTGCGTATCTCGCGGTCAACGCGATCCCGGACGTCTGGATGCTCATCGACTCGCCGGACTGCGGGACGCTCCGCTCGGAGATGATCCAGGACAACCACGACTGGAACAGCACGCTCATCTCCCCCGACGGCCGCCACCGGGTGGCCAACACCGGGGTGGGGCCGGATGCCATCGCGTTGGACCGCAGGCAGCGGCTGGCAAGCCAGATGCTGGCCATCGGGAAAGAGGAGGGGTCGTACCTGTTCGTCTACCCCGCGGCCGCGGTCTCGCTCATCGGCGCGGACTACGACGCGGTCTGGCGGACCGTGTCGGACCGCATGCGCATGAAGGTGGTTGCGGTCAAGCAGGTGCAGGCCCTGGGGCAGTGGGTGTCGGGGTACGGCCTGATGCTGGAGGAGCTGGCGCGCTGCATCCAGCCGCCCGCGGGATGGAAGCCGGGCGACCTCGATCCGCGGAAGGTGGCGGTGGTCGGCTACCTGTGGGACCGGAACGAGGCGGACCATGCGGCAAACGTGGCGGAGCTGGGACGCCTGCTTGCCGGGGCCGGGCTGGAGCTTGCCACCGTGTGGCTGTCGGGCAAGCCGACCGCGGACCTCTCCCGCGTCTTTGGCGCGGGCACCCTCGTGGAGCTTCCGTATGCGGGCGACGCGGCGCGCATCCTGGCCGAGCGGACCGGCGCTCAGGTTGTGAGCACCGGGCTTCCCGTCGGGCTCTCGGCCACACGGTCCTGGCTCATGGCCGTGGCCGGGGCCGCGGGCAGCGGGGCTCAGGCGGAAGCCTGGCTCGCGTCGCAGATGCCGGAGTACTACCGGGCGCTGGCCAAGCCGGTCACACGCTGGTTTGCGCACCGTGAGTTCCTGGTGTGCACCGAGGGGCACCTGGCTGCCGCGGTGGCAGGCATGCTTCGGGAGATGGGGGGCGTGGTGCGGCTGGTTGCCACGTCGGGCCCGTCACCGGCCGTCGACCTCGGCGGCATGGGGATCGTGCTGCACTCGCCGGACCTGATGCAGCTGTCCAAGGCGATCCACGAGGTCTCCCAGTCCGCGTCCCTGGCCCCGGTGCTCGTGGCCAACGAGCAGGCGATTTCGATCCTGTCCACGATCCCTCTGGCCGGAGTCTTCCTGGGATTCCAGTCACCCTCGGTGCACCACGTGTACCCCGCGCCGTTCATGGGGCTCGAGGGCGCGCTGTGCCTCACCGACAAGCTGGCCAACTCCATCCCGCTGTCGCTGTGCCTGCACCGGTAGCGCTATTGCTGAGGCTTGCGGGTCCGGTAGGTCGTGTCCACGTGGTCCATGAGGTTGAGCAGCATGTCTTCGTAGCGCATGCGGGACGCGGCCTGGACGTCGCCGAACTGGTCGGACACCTGGTTCGCGTAGACGCATCCGCCCGGACACTCCTGCGTCATCTCCGCCTTGGGAATAGCGACCTTCCCGCAGCTTTCGTGAGGTCCCTTGCACTGCGGCTCGACGCAGCTCCACACGTTGCCGTCGCTCTTGTCCTTCACGCACGCGCAGTACCGGTCGCCCGTGGTGCGGTGGATGCGGCAGCACTGCCCTTCGGGCGCGACCTCGATGAACTTGGGCATGTCGCCGGTCAGCATGGCCGCGTTGAACAGCAGGTTGGTGACCGTCACGTCCGCGGCCCACATGCCCGACCCGGGAAGGAAGTAGATGACCGGGTAGTCGAGGCCCGACTCCTCGTAGCAGGGGGGCAGCGAGATGGAGTAGCCGAAGCGTGACTCCAGCGCGTCGGAGTAGAACGAGCCCGGCAGGATCTGGCCCATGGACCCGTTGCACGGCGTGGAGTCGAGGTCGGGCCAGCGGGCCAGCGCGGAGTAGAGGAACATGGCGACGCGGTTGAACACCTGCTCGGGCGAGCCCACGTGCTTGCCGTCGCCCGCGTCCAGGGCCTGCTGGGTCGCGTCCTCGTACCCGTACATCACCAGGAAGTTCTTGCCCACGCCCGCGGGCGACCAGTCCACCTCGCCGTACACCGTGTTGAGCATGAGCGGCTTGGGCGAAGGGTAGACGCTGTCCGGCGTGCCGGTGTGGTTGTCGAAGATGCGCGTATCGGGCTCGCGGGACTTGAGCAGGGCCGCGATGCGATACGTCCCGGTGAGCGACTGGAGCCCGTCCCGGATGCCCGCGTCGAGGAAGATGTCGACCGCGGCAAGCTCCGTATCGCTGGCGTTGGCAATCCAGTGCATGCCCGTGGTGTCGAAGAGCTTGGCCAGGTGGGGGCTGACCGAGTAGGCCCCGTCGCCCTCGCCATGGTCGCCGGTCCCGGCCACGCCGTCCAGGCCGTGGTCGAGGTAGGGCTCCCCCTCCTGGCGGAAGTGGTCCCCTTCGGTCCCGAGGGGGTTGGTGAACGTGTCGAACCGGTCGTGGTTCGGGTCGTCTCCGGTTCCGCTGCCTGCGCACCCGCCCTTGCCGTCCTCCTGCGCGTCGGGGCAGCCGTCCGCGCCGACGTCCTCGAAGCGCTCGCGTGCGTTGATGACGAGGGGCTCGTGGTAATCGCGAAGCCCGTTGCCGTTGTAGTCCACGGCCAGCACCATGTGGATGGGCCGGGTGTGGGGCGCCGCGGGGTCGTAGGCTCCCAGCAGCGTCCAGAAGTCGGGGTTGTCCTCTCCTCCGGGAATCGGCTCTTCGCCGTCGCAGAACGACACGAGGTCGAACTCGCCGTCCGGGTTGTACTCCGCGTTGTAGTTCCAGGGTTTGCCCACCACCACCGGGTCCGCGCACTTCGCGGCAGGGTCGGTGTCTGCCAGCCGCTCCACGGGCACGCCGGGCGGAAGCAGTGGGTGGTCCGGGTTGTAGGTGAGCAGGCTGCCGAATGCGGTGGTGAGCCCTTCCAGCGAGTCGAGGTACGCGTCCCGGTCCCACGTGGTGCCGGAGATGTCCGGGTGGAACCGGTTGAAGCTCTGCGCGAACTCCCAGGGGAACTGGGGCATGGCAAGGCCGCACTGGAGGTCCGGCGCGTCAGGGTCGTTGAGCTGGTCGAGGTGCGCCACCAGGAGCTCCATGGGGCAGAAGCCGCCGAAGACCTGGCGGTGGAGCATGTCGATGACGTAGGAGTAGTTGACGTACCCGCCCAGCGCCGCGACCACGTCCACGGTGCCAGGATGGTGTGCGTGGAAGTTGAGCGCGCCGGAGCCCATGGACATGCCGCCGATCGCGCGAAAGGTCAGCTTGCGGGGCGGGACCGCGGCACCGTCCCCCGCATCGGCCGGGTCCGTGTCCATCGTCTCCTGCGACCCGACATCGCCTTGCCGCGCCTCCCCTCGCTGGTCCCCGACCGCGGTCTCGGTCACGCCCGTGTCGTTGGTCACCGTGTCCTTTCCGTTGGATGCCCCGGAGCACGAAAGCCCCGCCATTGCCAGTATCCACAGGGTCGCGACGGCCGCGTTGCGCATCCACCACACCTCCCGATGCGGGCATATTCGCACCTTTCGCACCACCGCACAAGAAGGAGATCCACGCGTCATGCCAGGGCGACATCCGTCCGCGGGAAGTCGTCGACGGAATCCGTCTGCGGGAAATCGTCAACGATGGTGGAATCGGCCCCGCGGGCATCCGGTGTGCCGCGGCCCGATGAGGTACCGTGTAGTTGGGTATGGTCGGGGCGACTGGATTTGAACCAGCGACTCCTTGGTCCCGAACCAAGTGCGCTACCAGACTGCGCTACGCCCCGGCAGTCAAACGGGGGATTTATAGGCGGCGACCGCCGGTTTGTCAAGCCAAAAACCCGTGATGCGCGCACTCCGGGAAGCCCCCGGACAGGCAGGAGAACCGGGTCTACGGAACCTGCTGGAGCTCCGCCAGCTCCTTGAGGAGCGCGTTGCGCTGCTCCTCGAACGCCTTCTTCGCCTCGCCAAGCTCGCGGGCCGCAGCGACTTCCACCTCCCGCTGCGTCTCGTCCGCGGCCTTGGCCGACTTCTCCAACTCCGCAGCGGCCGCTTCCTGCACCGCCTTCAATTCCTTGTCCATGGACGCCTCGACGCCCGCGAGGTCCGCCTTCAGCGTCGCCAGCATCTCGTTCAACAGCTTCTCCTCCACGTCCGGGTGATCCGCGACGTAGCGGGCAAACGCCTTCACGTCCACGCCGTGCTTGGTGCACACCGCATTCAGCTTCTCCGTGCGCGCACCCACGGACGCATCCTGCAGCCGCGCCAGCTCGGAAGACAGATCCTTGATCACAAGGTTTGCCGTCTCGTCCGGAACGGCCTTCGCACATGCAACCGTCAGCAGGAGAACCAGCACCACCATCGGGGCCAAACGCCAGAGCATCCGGAACCCTCCTCCAAGAATGCCGCGGAAAAATATTTCACAAGCGGACACGCGTGTAAACAAAAAAAAATGCGCAATGCCATCAGTTGATGATGCGGAACCGGCTCTTCGGGTCCTTCCGAAACCGCGCGGCCAACCCGCTGACCCACGCGCCGAGCTTCGCCGGACGCCACCTCCCGGTCACCAGCAGCCAGCCCGAAAAGAGGCCGCCGAGCTGGATCCCGAATGCCGGGTTGTTCCCAGCCAGGAACAGCACCGTCTCCAGACCGACGATCGCAAAGAAGACCGTCCGTCCTCTCATCGGCGGAGACCCCAGCACGGAAACCGGCGCGTCGCCAAACACGTAGTAGAACGCCACGAACAGCGCAAACGAGCCCGCGGACATGCCGGAGGCCGCAGCAGCAAAGCTGGCCCCGATGGCGAGGTACAGCAGCAGGTCGACCCCCGCGGCAAGAATGCTCGACGCCACCACGAAGAACAGGAAGTGCCCCCCGCGCCAGCGCCGAGCGAAGATCCCGCCCAGCGTCCACAGGATCACGACGTCGAACAGCCAGCCGAACAGGTCGCTGGACACGTGCACCCAGAAGTACGTAAGCGGCGTCCAGAACGTGCCGTCGAGAAACAGCGGCGGGATGAAGACGCAGTGCTGCGCCACCTCCAGCTCCATCCCCAGCAGCCGCAGCAGCACGAAGAAGAGGTAAAGCAGGGTCTGAACCACGACCAGCCCGCGCACCACGGTCGGAAGGTTCTCGAACGAGGTGCGCAGCCGCGACAGGACCGAGCCCCGGCTCATCCACATGAAGCGGCCCCTTTGCGAACCGAGATGAGCTCCGCCGCGATGCTCACCGCGATCTCCTCTGGCGTCGTGGAGCCGATGGAAATCCCGATGGGCATCCGCACCTGGGAAATCGCCTCGGGGGCAAACCCGTCCGCGGCCAGCTTGTCCCGCATCTCCACGGCCTTCTTCCGGCTGGCCATCACGCCCAGGTAGCGCACCCCGCGGCCGGCAAACGGCTTCAGCGCCGCATAGTCCAGGCCGTGCCCCCGCGTCATGACGAGCACCGAAAGCCCGGTCACGTCCTCCCCGAAGTCCTTCACCGCCTGCTCGATGGAGCAGCACTTCACGGTCACCGCCTCGGGAAACGCAGCAGGGTCCGCCCACTCGGGCCGGTCGTCCACCACGGTCACGTTGAAATCCAGCCGGGCAAGCATCGGCGCCAGGCAGCGGCACACGTGCCCCGCTCCGAAGACCGCCACGCGCCACGGCACCTGCACCGGCTCGATGTACGCGTCCATGTGCCCGCCGCACATCATGTTCAGATCCTTCAGCTCGTACTCGTGAAGCCGCGCGGCGCCGGTCGTCAGCGCTTCCCTGGCATCCGCGATGATGCGGTGCTCGATGGCCCCGCCCCCCACGGTTCCGTGGATCCGGCCGTCCGCGAACACCAGCATCTTGGCCCCGGGCTTCTGAGGGGAGCTGCCCCGGCACGCGACCACGGTCACCATGGCAAACGGCTTGCCCGCACCCATCGCATCCCGGATCGCCTGGCAGAAACTCAGGTTCACTGGACTCCTCCTTCCACAGCATCCGCACCGCTGCCCGTAACGGACAGCTTGTAAGGCTTGCGATGCCCTCTCGTCGCATCCGCTGGAAGCTCCAGGCACACCTGCGCCCCGGCCGCCTGCCCGGGGATGGACAGCGTTGCGCGGGCCGCGGTCAGAGCCTCCTGCATCACCACGCCCCCGTCCGGTCCGTACACCGTCGCGGTCAGCGCCGCGTCGGGCGGCGCAGTCAGCCGCACCCCCGGGCCTCCTGCCGGAAGCTGCAAGCAGTCCCGGTCCCCCACCAGCGCCAGGAATCCCAGCTCCTCGGTGGCGTCCGCAGGCCACGGCGTCGCCGTCTCCGGCGAGTTGTTCGGCTCCCGCTCCTTGCCCGTGGTCGTGACCGCACGCACCACCACAAGGTACGGCGTGGCAGGGTTGTCTCCGGCCAGCGAGGATACCTTCACGAAGAACGGACCCGCAGGCATGGCCGCGTTCGGGATCTCCTCCCCGTCGCCCTTGCGCCCGGAGTCATACACGCCCAGCACGCTTCCGGTCTCTGCATCCACCAGCGTCAGCGACGTGTCCACGCCGGGCAGCGCGGAGAGGAGCACGTGGAGAGCCGGGATCTCCCCCTCCTGCCCGTCGACGTCGGGCAGCGGCGGCACGGTCGCGGTCGGCCCCGGCTCGGCCGCAGCCGCTCCCGGCGACCCTGCAGCGGTTCCGGCTTCCGCGCCCGCGGCCGCAGCCGCTCCCGGTGCCTGGGACGAATCCCCGCTCGCGGCCGCCCCGGCTTCGGCAGGCGGCTGGCCGCCGGCCGTTTCGTCCGCGGGACCGAGCCTCCACTCCTCCGGTGTCGGCGGCACCAGCAACAGCCAGTCCACGTCCTTCTCCACGTGGAGATAGCCGGGGACCTCCTCTTCAAACGGGATGCGTCGCGCGTCCTCCGCGGTGTCGTTCGGCTCCACCTCCACCGTGCTCTTGGGGTGCTCGTCCTTCACGGTCAGCGTGTAGGCGCCGGCCTTCTTCGACGCGTCCGCGGCAGACACCACCAGGTAATACCCCTCCGCCCCCTCCCGGATGCCGAGGTTCGGCAGAAGCAGCTTGCGCCCCTTGGCCGCGGTGACTTCCAGCACGGGCTCCCGAGTCAGAGTCGTCACGCCAAGCTTGAGAGAGCGGCCCACGTCCGGAAGCAGCTCGACGGACAGGTACGCAAACGTGGAGAGGTTGGCCAGGTCCACGAGGTACCAGTCCGCGTCCGTGGGCGAGTTCGTCAGCCCCGTGACGGACACGGGCACCTGCACCTGCAAGGCCGCCAGCGCATCGTCGTTGGGCTCAGTCTCCGCGAGGTTGGACGACGCGGCCTTGACCGACAGCTCCAGCACGTAGGGGACCTGGACATTCCACGCGGGCTTCGCCTTCTTGCCCTTCTTGTCCACGGCCAGCACCTGGCTCACGTGCAGGTGGTAGCGCCCGTTGGTCAGCTTCAGGTTCGGAAGGCTCTCGGCCTGCCCCTTGCCGTCACTCTCCATGGCCAGCAGCAGCCCCCGGCCCTTGAGCCCCTCCCGGTAGACCTCCAGCGTGAGCGGGATGTCCTTGACGCCGGAGAAGCGGATGTCCAGCACCCCCGGCTGGTCCAGCTCCACGTTGAAGGAGTACCAGTCGTGGTCCCCGTCCTCGGACCCCGGCAGCGGGTCCACGTGCCCCTGGACCCTGGAGGGGATCGTGGTGGCCGTGGCCTGCTCGGGCGTGTTGTTCGGCTCCGCCTCCGCGGTAAACAGCACGGGCGTGGGCGTTGCCTTCTCCTGCCCCGCGTCCGGAAGCAGCGGCTGGAGCTTCTTCAATCCCGAGGAGAGCTTCTCGAAGGGCACGAAGGACGGCGTCACGCGGCCTTCCGCAGGAAGCGGGATCTCGGCTGCGGGCGCAACCGCGACGGCCTCCCGGTCCACCAGCCGCGACATCTCGGGCTTCCCGCCGCAAGCCACCACCAACAGTGCCGTAGGAACCAGCAGACGTGAAGGGCTCATTTCTTCGCGTTGTAACGCCGGATGACCTCGGACGTCAGGTCGATGGCGGGGTCGTTGTACAGCACCGTGCCGTCGGTCTTGTCGAGGATGAGGGTGTAGCTTCCGGACAGCGCAATGTCCTGGACGATGGCGCTCATCTTCTTGAGGATGGGCTCCAGCACCTTGGCCTTCTCCTTGGCCAGCTCGGTCTGGTTGGAGACGTACATCTCCTGCAGCTCTCCCATGGCCTTGCGATACTTCTCTAGCATGTCCTTCTTACCCGCCTCGCTCATGAGCGGCATCTGCTTCTGCATCTCGTCTTCCATCTTCTTGATGCCCGCCACCTTGTCGTCCAGCGCCTTCTGCTTCTTCTTGGTCATCCCTTCCAGCTTCTCCTTGGCGGCCTTGCCTTCCTGCGTCGAAGCAAGCGCCAGCTGGAGGTCCACCACGCCCACCTTGACCTGGCCAAGCGCCCGGGTCGGCGCGGCAACGGCCAGCGCGACGAGCGCGGCCAGGGTCAGCATCAACAGCCGGTGCTTCAGGATCATGTCTTTCTCCGTGACGACGCGGGGAAGTCGGACCGCGCCGGAATGGGCGAGTATGTACCGGAAATCCTCGCGTGCGTCAAGGAACGGCCAATCTCAACTCAACTCTCTCTTGAGCGCGTGCAGCGCGTTGAGCGCCTCGATGGGAGTCATCGCATCGAGGCTCATGGAGCGCAGCTTGCCCGCGACCGCGTCCGCTGCCGACGGGACCGCGGGCTCGGCCGGGACCGCGAACCCGGGAGCCTCCGGCGCACGTTGTGCTTCCCTTGCCGCGGCAAACAGGTCGGGCTGTCCCGCGTCGCCCGGGCGCTTGCGCCGCACAGGCCTGGGCCGCTCGATGCGGATGTCTCCCGTGCCCTCCTCCAACGACGCCAGCACCTCCTTGGCACGGTCGATGACCGGCCGTGGGATGCCGGCCAGCCGCGCTACCTGCACACCGTACGACCGGTTGGCCGCCCCCTCCACCAGCTTGTGCAGGAACAGGATCTCGTCGTTGAACTCCTTGACCGCGATGTTGAAGTTACGCACCCGCTTCTTGTACTGCGCCATCTGCGTCAGCTCGTGGTAGTGCGTCGCAAACAGCGTGCGCGCACAGATGAAGTCGTGCAGGTACTCGGCCATGGCCCACGCGATGGACAGCCCGTCGTAGGTGCTCGTCCCGCGGCCCAGCTCGTCCAGGATGATGAGGCTCTTGCGGGACGACCGCTTCAGGATCTCCGCGGCCTCCTTCATCTCCACCATGAACGTGGACAGCCCCTTGGACAGGCTGTCCGTCGCACCCACCCGGGTGAACACCCGGTCCACCATGCCGATGGTCGCTTCCCTCGCGGGCACGAAGCTTCCCATCTGTGCCATCACCGCGATGAGCGCAGCCTGCCTCATGACGGTCGACTTGCCCGCCATGTTGGGCCCCGTGATGATCAGGAGCTGATCCTTCTCGCAGTCCACCCGGACGTCGTTGGGCACGAACCGTCCTGCAGCCATGGTCCGGTCCAGGACCGGGTGCCGGCTGTCCTTCAGCTCCAGCACGTCCGAGTAGTTCACCGTCGGCCGCGCGTAGTTGCCGAGGTGGGCAAGCTCCGCAAGCCCGACGAACACGTCCAGGCGCGCCACGGCCCCGGCTGCCTGGAGGATCTGGGAGCGGTGCTCCGACACCCGGGCCGTGAGCGCAAGGAACAGCTCCTCCTCCAGCACCCGGGCCCGCTCCTCCGCATGCAGCACCTTCTCCTCGTACTCCTTCAGCTGCGGCGTGAAGAACCGCTCGCCCGTGCTCGTGGTCTGCTTGCGGATGAAGTCCTCGGGCACCAGGTGCAGGTTCGGCTTCGTCACCTCGATGAAGTACCCGAACACCCGGTTGAAGCGCACTTTGAGCGAGCCGATCTTCGTCCGCTCCTTGAGGTCCACCTCGTACTGGAGGAGCCACTCCTTGCCCCCGCGGCGCAGCTCCAGGAGGTGTTTGAGCTCCGGGTTGTAGTCCGCGGCAAAGATGCCCCCTTCCTTGTGCGTCAGCGGCGCGGGCTCGACCAGGTTGACCAGCGCTTCCCGGAGCGGCTCCGGAGGGTCGCAAAGGCAGCGGAGGATGTCCGAGATCTCCGCACTCTGGCACGGCGACAACAGGGGGCGAAGGTCCGCAAGGTCCGCCATGGAGCGCGCCAGCGAAAGCAGCTCCCGCGGGGACGCCTGCCCCGTCACGGTGCGGGTCGCAAGACGCTCCATGTCGTGCAGCTTCTTGAGCCGGTCTTCAAGCTCCGTCCGCAGGATGCTGCGGCCCGCAAGCTCCCCCACCGCGTCCAGCCGCGCCTCGATGCGCTCCCGGTCCACCAGCGGGTATGCCAGCCACCGCTTGAGCAGACGGGCGCCCATGGGCGTGCTCGTGCGATCCATGAGCCCCAGCAGCGAGCCGCGACGGTGCCCGCCGGACAGCGTCTTCATCACCTCGAGGTCCGCGAGCGCGGTCTCGTCCAGGACCATGAAATTCTGCACCTGGTAGAAGTCCAGCGGCTCCACCTGCAGGTTGCGACTCCGCTGGAGCGTGGCGAGGCACCCCGCTACCCCCCCGGCAGCCTGCAGCACTTCCGCCGGAAGCCCGGCAGGATCCGCAAGCCCGGTCAGCGCATCCCGGCACGCCCGCGCGTCGAAGAGCGCGTCGTCCACCGCACGCATGGCCGTCTTCTCCAGCAACAACCGCAGCTTCTCCATCGCAGCTTCCTGGCGACGCGGGAAGACCACCTCCCGGGGCTCCACCCGGGAAAGCTCGATGCGCAGCTGCCCCATGTCGTTGGCGCGGCAGGCCCGGAACGTCCCTGTCGACGCGTCGAGGTACGCAAGCCCGAGGCAGTCCATCCCCTGCACCACGGCCGCAAGGTAGTTGTTCGTGGAAGCGTCCAGCGCATCCATGTCCAGCACCGTGCCCGGTGACACGATGCGCACGATGTCGCGCTTCACGATCCCCTTGGCCAGCGCAGGGTCCTCCATCTGCTCGCAGAGGGCCACCTGCTTGCCCGCTTCCAGCAGCTTGGCTATGTAGACCTTCAGCGCGTGGAACGGAACGCCGCACATGGGGATCGGATTCTCGACCCCTCTGTCCCGCGTCGTGAGCGCGATCTCCAGGATCGGCGCGGCCACCACCGCGTCGTCGAAGAACAGCTCGTAGAAGTCGCCCATGCGGAACAGCAGGATCGCCTCGGGCACCTGAGCCTTGGCCTCGAGGTATTGCCGCATCGCCGGGGTCAGCTCCCGGCCCTTGTACGTCATGTCCGTCATGGCGTCTTCCGGAGAGGAGAGGCTATTCGTTCTCGTTCCAGTAGTTGACCTCGGCCAGCTCCGACGTGAGCAGGAACGTCGAGAACAGGTTGTTCCCGTCCAGGTCGCCGCGGGCAATGGCGTACCACCAACGGCGCCCGGAATCCCTGATGTACTGCTCCGGCGGGTCCGGGTCGCCGGTCTGCCACCCCACCGTGACGTACTGGTAGTTGATCTCGTTCTCGTGCCCCGTGGGACGGGCGCCCAGAGCACACCACCCCGGGAACGACGCCGCGTCCCCGGGGCAGTTGATCTCCCACTTCTTCCGCCCGTACGTGATCGGGCTCGGGTAGAAGTCCGAATCACCGTGCGAGGCTTGCGCAGAGCTCGTGTCCACGTATTGCCCGTACGTCTGGAAGTAGGTCTCCTGCTTCAACTTGATGTCGCTCAGGAACGAAATGGCTTCCGTGGTCCGGGCACGACGGATGTACTTCTGGTATGACACCGAAGCCACCAGCCCCAGGATCGCGATGATCACCACCGTCACCATCAGCTCGATCAGCGTGAAACCGCTCTTGCCGCGACCAAACATGGCTTGCGCCTCCTTTCGGGGCCCGTCCTACAACCATCTTGTTTCAAATAGCCCCGCGTTGTCAACACGCCCGCACGCGATCAGGGCATTTCCACCGCAGGGTCGCGGGAAAAACGTGACGCCTCCGGATCCCACGTGCACGTCGGATAGACCGCGGTCGGAACCCCGGAGCGCAGCAGGTGGCGGACCTCCACGATTCCCCTGGCAGCGTCCAGCTGCGCTCGGCCGATCTCCACCGAATCCGGAGCGCCCTGCACCGCAAGGTACACCGTGCATTCGGCCTTGCCACGGGGGTAGGGCACGCCCAGCCATACCACCACGTCCGTCCCGTAGGGCGTGGAATGGAACGCGGAGTAGAGCAACGGCTTGCGGCAGGCAAAGTCCGCCGCATCCGACTCGTCCGCAGTGGCGTCGGCAGCGCACTGGGAAACGTCTCCGGTCACGCTGGCCCTGCAGGTGGCCGCCTCCGACGCATCGGGAATGGCCGCACAGGCCGCAACGTCGCCGCGCACCAGCGCGACGACCCAGGGGGCCGCAACCGCTGCCGCGCCCGAAAGACCCGGCGGAAGCGATCCGGCCCTCGCAAACGACTCCAGCCCGGTGCATACCGCCCGCTCCGTCTCCCCGCGCACGCTGGCGCAGTCAAACGCGCCGGTGGCCATGAACGTGCAGAACCGGTGCGAGTCCTCCGCGGTGAGCACCGCACAGGCCGCAGGGTCGTGAGCGCGCCCGGCCGCGGCCACTGCAAGCAGCGCGGCACACACGTCCCGGTCCTGCGGCGACGGCAGCGCGGCACACGACTCCGGCTTGCCAGACGCCATCGCCCTGCACCACGGGGACGCTGTCAGCCGGGAAGCCAGGCACCTCTCCAACTCCTCCAGCCGCACCGGCGTGAGGCGAGCAAGAGACGCTCCACGGGCCTGCTCCAGCGTGCCGTCCAACGGGACGAAGAACGCCTTGATCTCCTCCTGCGCCTTCTCCGTCTCCCGGTTGATCTTGCCGGTCGCCATGAGCTCGTAGTGCCGCGGGCCGTGGCATTTCTGGTCCGGGGGCGGCAGCTGCACCGCATCCTTCTGCCCGGTGGCCGGCCCCGGAGCGGGAACCTGCGCCAGAGCCGCTCCCCCAAGCCCCAGCACGATGGCCGCCAATGCAAGTGCCGCCAGCGACCGCCCCATCCGACCCCTACCAGTCATTCGCATCCTCCGCCTTCAGATCGAACCGGGACGTCTTGGGATCCCACGTGCAGCGCGGCGTGACCGACACCGGGTCGGCCGTCTCCAGCTTCACCGTCAGGTCCGCCCACGAACCCTTGCCGTCCAGCGTCACCGGGCCGGCAGTCTTTACCTCCGGCGTGGGATCCTGCTCCCCTTTGCCCGCACGGACCCGCTCCACGTCCACCGTGCACGTCGCGACGCCGTTGTACGGGTTGGCCAGGGATACCACCATCTCCCCGCCGTCCGAAGTCGGGTGCGCGGCCTTGTACGCCAGCACGTTGCGGCACGAGTAGTCCCGGTCCACGTGCTCCACCATTGGCCTGACCGGCGGACACTGCGCCGCATCCTTCAACACCAGCGAGCGACAGCCGTCACGGTACGCGGGAAACGGGATCACCGCACACGCCGCAGGGTCCTTCCCCACGATGGCCACCAGCCACGCCAGAAACGATGCAGCCACCGGATCCGCGGGCGGCTGCGACGCAGCCGTGTCTCCCGCTGCCAGCGCCTTGATCACAGGACACGCCGCGGCCAGAAACGGCGACACCATCTGCGCACAGTCGAACTGCCGCGTCGCCATGAACCGGCAGAAGGCCCGGTTGTCCGCTTCGGTCATCACGTCGCAATGGCTCGGCTCACCGGAATCGTAGGCGGCCGCGGCAGGCACCACCAGCAGGCACGTCTCCTTCTGCGCTACCAGCGGCACCTCCTGGCACAGCGACACGTCGCGGGCCGCAAGCGTCGTGCAGAAGATCGACGGCCGCCGCGTCGCCTTCAGACAGTTGACGTACGGAGCGGCAAGCTGCTGCGACAGCCGCTCCTGCTCCGCACGCCGGACTGCCTCTAGCCTGGGCCCCACGCCCGTGACGAAGGCCTCGACTTCGCTCAGCGCGGCCTCGTTCTCCCGCTGCTGCCTGTCCGCTGCCTTGAGCTGGTAGTACATCGGGCCGTGACAGTCCTTGCCCGCAGGAGCTTCCTGGGCAACCGCCTCAGCCGAAACCGGGAGAGCCAACAGCGCCAGCACGAGGATCCGGGGTATGCCGAGCATGAAGCCTCCTGCGGCTACACGAGGCGCTTGAGCGCCCCGTACAGCGGTCGTTCCAACAGCAGAGAGTACATCTTCATCTTCAGTCGCGCCAGAGCCACGGGGCGGTACGCCTCGTACAACATCGACACGAACCTGCGCGAGCCATAGTCCCGGTGCTTCCGATCGATGAACTTGGAAAGGAACGCGATGGCTTCCAGCCGCTGCGTGCGGGCCGGGTCGCCCGCTGCCAGCGAGTAGTGGTCCCAGTCGGTGCGGGCAAACTCCTCGATGCTGCTGGGAAACGCATGGCCCGCGCCCTCCAGTTCCTCCGCAAGGGCCGTGCCCGGAACAGGCGTGTACGCGTAGAACTGCGGAAACCGGAAGTTCTCCCCGAGCTCCTGGAGCCCCAGCGCAAACTCGATGGTGCGGTCCATCTCGGAAGCCGTCTCCGTCGGAAAGCCGATGATGAAGCTCGTCAACACGAGGAACTTGCGGTTGGCCAGCCGCCGCAACGCGGCCAGGGCCGCGGCCGAGTCTCCCCACTTGCCGATCTTCGAGCGGATTCGATCCGATGCAGACTCCACGCCGATCGTGAGCTTGCTCAGGCCCGACGCCTCCAGCGCATCCAGGTCCTCGTCCGACATGCGGGCGATGGTCTGGATGTCCACCCCCTGGATCTCGTACGCCAGAGACAGCCGCGGCATCAGCCTCACGATGTCCCCGGCCCTCCGCAGGTCGATGAAGAAATTGTCGTCCAGGAAGTACAACGCGTCGAAGTCGTACCGCGCCCGCAAATAGCGCACCTCGGCCTCGACCACATCCGCTCCCTTGGCCGACCAACGGCCGCGGTAGAACACGCTGTTGTAGCAGTACGTGCAGCGGTGGGGACACCCGCGGCTGGACAGGTAGTCCAGCGTCCGAAGCCCCCGGTGGGAGTACAGGTAGCGCGGGAAGTCCACCAGGTCATACGCGGCAAGAGGCACCGCACCGAAGTCCAGCACCTCGGCCCTCGGGTTGCGGTGCTCCC
>Ga0233425_10004331_pt1 | contig 24025 bp, 19 predicted proteins | sample Watercolumn_Towu_2_FD_181712 | JGI IMG/M metagenome (GOLD analysis project Ga0233425, IMG submission 181712) | Freshwater microbial communities from Lake Towuti, South Sulawesi, Indonesia - Watercolumn_Towuti2014_140_MG | ecosystem: Environmental > Aquatic > Freshwater > Lake | place... | reverse complement strand
ACAGGGGGACGGGGGAAGGGACGGGGGAAGAAGTGGGTGGCCCCTCCCGCGTGGTCGGGGTCCGGGGGACCGGGGACGGAGGGCCCGGGGAAGGGCCTGGGGACGGGGGGACGGGGGAAGGGACGGGGGACGGAGGGACGGCTCGGGTGAGGCTGGCAACGGTGCCGGAGGGGGCCACGGTGTCTGGCGCGCACGGGATACTCGGGGTCGCTCCGCTGGCGGTGGCCGTGAAGAGTGGCGAAGTGGTCCATGTGACCGTGGAGAAGAAGGGCTATCAGCCGCAGACCGTCCGGCTGGACGGTTCGCAGGCTTCGGTCGAGGTGAAGATGAAGCCGACCATGTGGCTGAAGGAGCCGTGATGGGGCACAAGACCCGGAGCGGTTCGCCCCCGCGTTGGCTGGCGGCCCTGGGTTCCCCGTCCGGGTGGGTTGTCCTGGGGCTCTGGCTGTGTCTGGCAGCGGGGACTCTGCCTGCGGGTCTGGCAGCGGCGCAGGAGAAGCGTCTCGTGGACCTTGCCACCGAGGCATTGGAGGAAGGACGCTTCGCGGATGCGGCGCTGTTCATGGAAAGGGCGTACGCCGAGGATCCGGATCCGCTGTACCTGTACAATGCGGGTTTTGCTTATTCTCAGGCTGGAGAGTTGGAGAAGTCCAAGGAGCAGTTGGAGCGATACCTGGCGACCGGGCCGGCGGAGGTCGAGCGCCGCGTGGCGGAGGGGGAGCTTGCCAAGGTACGAGCGGCTCTGGCTTCCCGGGTCTCGCCGATTCCGGATGGCAGCGGGGTGGAGGAAGAGCCCTTCGATTGGGCGCCGTGGGCGGCTGTTTCCGGGGGTGCGCTCGTCATGGGTGGGGCGGCCGTTCTATACGTGCTGGCAGAAGGCAAGCGGGGGGACCTTTCCAGAGCGGAGACGGACGAGGCGGGCCTGGTGACCGAATTCTCGCAGGCGGAAGCGTACGACATGGAAACGCAGGCAGACGCCATGGCCTGGTCCAGCCTCGGCCTTGGGGTAGCCGGGGGTGCGCTTGCTGCGTGGGGGATCTGGATGGCTCTTGGACTCAACTCTCCGGAATCACAGGATTCCTTGCCTGGCGGTGCGGTTGTGCCGGGGGGGGGGGGGGGGGCCCTTCTGCTCTGGGCGCCGTGGTAGGTTGGGCGCGGTTGCCGGTGGGCGTGGTTGCCGGTGGGCGTGGGCGCGGGGGTCGGGTGCGGGCAAGGCGGAAGCGGTCCGGATCGAGAGCCGGGGGCCCAGGAGGTGCAACAGGTGTTGCAGGGGTGTTACACCCTGCGGGGGGAGGAGAGGCTCAGCTCTTGATTGGCTTGGGGGCGTCGCGGGGAAGGTCGCGCACGTGCACGTCGCTCTGGGGGAACGGGATCTCGATGTCGTGCTTCTTGAATGCGCTATGGATCCCGAAGTTGAGGTCCGAGACGATCTTGCCCTTGTCGTCGATGTTCACGGTCCAGACCAGCAGTTGGAACGCGAGCGCGCTGTCGCCGAAGCTGGTCAGCCGGACCGAGGGTGCGGGGTTCTTGAGCACGTCTGCGTGGGAGTCTGCCACCTGTTTGAGCACGCGGACCACGAGGTCGACGTCGGTTCCGTAGGCGACTCCGACCGGCACGTGGAGTCGGATTTCGGGCGAGCCGTGGCTCAGGTTGACCACGCTCTTTCCGATGAACTCGCTGTTGGGAACGATGACGCTCACCTTGTCACGGGTGACGAGGGTGGTGGAGCGGGCCTTGATCTCCTCCACGCGGCCTTCGAGGCCGGCGGCATCGACGACGTCTCCCTTCTTGATGGGGCGTTCGAACAGGATGATGAGTCCTGCGATGAAGTTGCTTGCGACGTTCTGGAGGCCGAAGCCGATACCGATACCGATGACGCCTGCGAACAGGGCGAGTGCGGACAGTCCGATACCGATGAACTCGAGTCCCAGTGCGATTCCGGAGAACAGGATGAGGTACTTGACGACAGCCAGCACTGCGTGGCGGATCCCCTCGTCCCAATCGAAGTAGGTGAAGATGTGCTGGCGGAGGAAGCGTCCCACCAGTCGGTTGACCACTGCGGTCAGGACGAGGACTCCGATGAACGTGGCGATGGCGACGAGGGAGATCTCCTTGTCACCGATCATGAACAGCGACACGGTAGCGATCTGGCTGATACGGTCGAACTGGAACACCTCTCCCCAGACGTTGGTCAGGGTCAGCACGATGAGGCTTCCCCAGGCGCCGAGCAAGCTGGCGAGGTAGGAGAGGAACAGCGTATTGCGGAGCCAGGGTGGAGCGGTGGGACGTTTGCGGATGGGGCGCAGGGTCACGCGGTTGAGGAGGACGGAGAAGAAGACCGCGACAACGAACATGAGGAGGCTGGCGCCGCTGCGCCAGACGTACCAGAAGGTGTCGCGCTGGGCCAGCTTGAGGCGATCGTTGTAGAAGCGGACCAGCTCCGCGCACCAGGCGATTTCCCACTTTCGTGCGTCGATGGTGTCGTACAGGGTGAGGACCTCCCGGTAGCCCTGGAGCACCTTCTCCGCGACGGCTTCCTGGCCCTTCTCCGGCTCTTCCAGCGAGAGGCGGGAGTACTCCTGGCGCCAGGCTTCTCGTCGGGTGTCGAGCTCCTCGCGGGCGTTGGACTGTCGCTCCTCGTCGAGGTACCACGCGTAGTCGGTCCAGAAGCTTGCCGGGGCCTGCGTCGAGCGCAGCAGGGAATGCAGCGCCTCGATGGCGGCGGCCCGGAAGGTCTCGACCTGGCGTTCGATGTCGAGGAGGTAGAGGCGGTGCTGCAGCGCGGTGATGCGGATCTGGTATTCCTGCCACGGCGTGAACGTGCCGGTCTCCTTCTCGGGGGTTCCTGCCGTGCGGAGGGTCTTGAGCTGCTTCTGGACCGACCGCACGTCGCCATCGATGCGCTTGCCTGCGGCTTCGAGGCGCTCCTTTGAGGAGGCGAGCTCCGAGTCCTGGACGACGAGGGCGAGGAACACGGCTTCCCGTCGTTCCTCGAGCCTGGCGGACTCATCCTCGCTTTCGTAGATCTCGAGGCGGATGCCGTCGAGCTGGGACTTGATGCCCGACACGACGTGGCGGTTGTAGAGCTTGCGGTAGCGGGACGCCACGGTGGCGCGGTTGGTGGCTTCCTCCCTGAGGGAGAGGGTCTGCTGGCGGGAAGCGGGGTCTCCAGAGAACGGCGCGAGCTCCGGGAGCTGGAAGGGAGGCCGCTTCTCCTTGAGGCGCTGGTCGAGCTCTTCGTTGAGGCCGGCCCTTCGGGCCTTGAGGAGGGAGATCTCGATGCGGCTGTCGCTGACCTGCTGGAGGTAGCGCAGTACCTCGTCGAGGGACATGGTTTCCTGCTCGGTCTTCTTGTCCTTTCCCTCTGTCTTCTTCGCGGGCTCGGGCTCCTCCTTGAACCGTTCACCGAGCTTCTTGGCGAGCTTGATGGCTTGTGCGACCTCCTGCTGTTCCTGGCGGTAGGTCTCCAGGAGGGAAGCGATGGTCTCCTGGGTTCCGGTCAGCACTTCGAGGAGAATGTCGACGTGCTGAGAGAGGGCCGGGTCTGGAGTGGAGGCAGCGGGGGCCGGGACCTGTGCGCCCGGAGCTGCGGGCTGGCTTCCGGAAGCGGGCGGAGGGGCGGAAGGGGCGGGGCGTGCGGCCAGCTCCTGCTTGAGCCTGTGCAGCTCCGCTATGCGGGTTTCGACCGCGGTGAGGTCGTCCCGCCAGCGGATGAGCTCGGGCTGCTCCTGGAGCAGCGACTTGTCCCGTTCCTCCAGTGCGGCCAGGACTTCGGCCACCTTCTCGGACGTCTCCTTGGAACCACCGATGGTGATGGTCGGGGCCTGGGTCTGCGGCACGCCCGGGATCTGTGCGACCGCAGGAGCGGAAGGAACCAGGGACAGAGTCAGAAGAAGGAGGAGCTGGGTGCGGGTCATTCGGCGCTCCGTGCGCAAGGACAGCAAGAAGGAAGTAAAGCAACAGAAGGGGACAAAGTCAACGAGGAGTTGGGGTGGGTGCCTCGGATGCCCGTCACACGATGCCGTGGTCGATCATGGCGTGGGCGGGCGCCTCAAGTGCCTGTCACACGACGCCGTGGTCGATCATGGCATCGGCCACCTTGACGAAGCCGGCGACGTTCGCGCCGTTGACGTAGTTCACGAAGGTGCCCTGCTTGCCGTGCTTGACGCACTGGGCGTGGATGGCCTTCATGATCTGGCGGAGCCTCTGGTCCACTTCCTCCCGCGGCCAGCCGAGGCGCATGGAGTTCTGGGACATCTCGAGGCCCGAGGTGGCGACGCCGCCGGCGTTTGCCGCCTTGCCGGGCCCGTAGAGGATCTTGCTGTTCACGAACACGTTGACCGCGTCGGGGTTGGAGGGCATGTTGGCGCCCTCGGCCACGACGTAGACGCCGTTCCTGACGAGGTTCTGGGCATCCTTGCCGTTGATCTCGTTCTGCGTGGCAGAGGGGAACGCTGCCTGGGCCTTGTGGTTCCAGAGCGGGTTGTAGTCGAGCTTGGGGTCGACTGCGGTGTAGATGGCGCCCTTGAACTTGTCCGCGTACTCGGAGATGCGGCCGCGGCGGACGTTCTTGAGCTCCATGAGGTAGGCCAGCTTCTCGCGGGTGATGCCGGCCTCGTCGTAGATATAGCCGTTGGAGTCGGACACGGTGACGGGCTTGGCGCCGAGGTCGAGCAGCTTCTCGACGGTGTACTGGGCCACGTTGCCACTTCCGGACACGAGGGCCACCTTGCCTTCGAGGGTCTCGTTGCGCGTGCCGAGCATCTCGGCTGCGAAGTAGGTGGCGCCGTAGCCGGTGGCCTCGGGACGGATCAGGCTGCCGCCCCAGTTGAGCCCCTTTCCGGTCAGCACGCCGGTGAACTCGTTGCGTAGCTTCTTGTACATGCCGAACATGTAGCCGATCTCGCGGCCGCCCACGCCGATGTCGCCTGCGGGCACGTCGGTGTCCGGGCCGATGTGCCGGAACAGCTCGGCCATGAAGGCCTGGCAGAAGCGCATGACTTCCATGTCCGACTTGCCCTTGGGGTCGAAGTCGGAGCCGCCCTTGCCGCCGCCCATGGGCAGGGTGGTCAGGGAGTTCTTGAACACCTGCTCGAAGGCCAGGAACTTGAGGATGCCGAGGTTGACGGAGGGGTGGAAGCGGAGGCCGCCCTTGTAGGGGCCGATTGCGCTGTTCATCTCGATGCGGAAGCCGCGGTTGACCTGGACCTCGCCCTTGTCGTCGACCCACGGGACGCGGAACATGAGCACGCGCTCCGGCTCGCAGATGCGCTCGAGGATCTTGTTCTTGCGGTACTGCGGGTTCTTCTCGATGGTGGGCCACAGGGATTCCGCCACCTCCTGAACAGCCTGGTGGAATTCGGGCTGGCCCGGGTTCTTCGCCTTGATCATCTCAACGAAATCAACGACGCCCTGAGACATGTGCTCCTCCGTGTTCCCTGTTCGACGTCTTTCAATCTCGAGCGGGGCACTTCCCCGCGCAGAGCCCATATATCCGATGCCTGCTGCAAAAAGCAACGCAAAAAGCGCGGCGGCCGGTTTCCGCGCTTTTCGGCCCTCTTGAAAACCGCGTGCGGGCGGAGTAAAAGGGCGCCGGAGTCGGGCGCTGAGCCGCTGACTCAGCGGGTCGACTCGGACGTGCAATTCGAGGAGGCTTCGATGGCAGACAAGGCGTTCAACCCCTTCCAGATGGCCCAGGCGCAGTTCGACAAGGTAGCGGATTACCTTGGTCTCGACCAGGGGACGCGCGAGCTTCTCCGCTGCCCGATCCGGGAGTACCACTTCCAGATCCCGGTGCGGATGGACAACGGGAAAATGCAGGTCTTCAAGGGCTTCCGGGTGCAGCACAACGACGCCCGCGGGCCGAACAAGGGGGGCATCCGCTTCCATCCGCACGAGACCGCGGACACGGTGCGTGCGCTGGCCATGTGGATGACGTGGAAGTGCGCGGTGGTGGACATTCCGCTCGGCGGCGGAAAGGGCGGGGTCATCTGCGACCCGCACCACCTGAGCGCGCGGGAGCAGGAGTCCATTTGTCGAGGCTGGATCCGGCAGATTGCCCGGGACGTGGGGCCGCTGCGGGACGTGCCGGCGCCGGACGTCATGACCAACCCGCAGCACATGCTGTGGATGCTGGACGAGTTCGAGACCATCCATGCGGGCAAGTTCCCGGGGCTCATCACGGGCAAGCCGGTGGGAATGGGCGGGTCGCTGGGGCGCACCGAGGCCACCGGCTTCGGGCTGGTGTACGCGCTGCGCGAGGCGCTGCGGCTCCACAAGGTGGAAGCGCGTGACACGCGGGCCAGCGTGCAGGGGTTCGGCAACGTGGCGCAGTATGCCATCAAGCTCTACACGCAGCTGGGCGGCAAGGTGGTGTGCGTGTCGTGCTGGGACCAGCAGGACGCGACGTCGTACGCGTTCTACCGGGGCACCGGCATCGACCTCGACCAGCTCCTGTCGTTCACCGACCGGTTCGGCGGCATCGACAAGGGCAAGGCCGGGGCCGCGGGCTACGAGGTTCTTCCGGGCGACAAGTGGATCGACCAGGACGTGGACATCCTCATGCCGTGTGCATTGGAGAACCAGGTCCGGGGCGACAATGCGGAGCGCATCAGCCGCAGGGTCCGGTTTTACGCGGAGGGGGCCAACGGTCCCACCACGCCGGACGCGGACAAGGTGCTGGAGGCGCGGGGCATCTTCGTGATCCCGGACTTCCTGGCCAACGCGGGCGGCGTGACGTGCAGCTACTTCGAGCAGGTCCAGGGCAACATGAACTACTACTGGGAGCGCGACGAGGTGCTGGCCAAGCTGGACTCGAAGATGACCACCGCGTTCCACGCCGTGGCAGAGCTGTCTGCGAAGAACAAGCTCTACATGCGTGACGCTGCCTATGTCATCGCCATCAACCGGGTTGCCGAAGCGTGCAAGTCGCGCGGCTGGGTATAGCCGACAGCCGACCCACTCCCCGTCCTAGCCCCGAGGCGTGAGATACGCGATGGCCTTGTTCTCGTCTCCGTCCATGACGAGGCGGACAACCGCACCCTGGAACGACGCGGGCACGTCGATCACCCGCACCACGTCCTGCAGCCCGGAAGCGTCGGGAAGCAGTGAGGCGAGGCGGTTGGGCGACGTCAGCAGCATGTCATGGCTGAACACGACGTCGGGGTCGTCCGGGTACAGGGGCAGGTAGCTGATCCCCGCTTCCACGAGGTCCTGGAAGAAGTGGGTTCCGAAGCTCAGGTCCGGGAGGTAGTTTCCCTTGCGGAACGCGACCTCGATGAGGGCCGCGGTGTTGTTGATGTCCGAGTAGGTGACGCTGACGCCCAGCTTGATGTCTCCCCGGCTACCCCAGCGGCCCGGGCCCATGAGGATGAACTGGCGCTTGGGAAGCAGCCGGTTGAGCGCTCCCACCACGAGGCCAACCTGCCTGAGCGTCGCCTCGTCTGGGATGCGGTCGTACGCGTCCGGCACCACGTAGACCACGTGGGAGATGGCCGGGATGCAACCGTCGGACACGTACCGCGACGCGGTGAACACGATCCGGTCCTGTGGCACGTCCCGGGGCAGCGGTACCCGGCCTTTTCCGAGGGACGAGCTCTGTGCGCGGCACTGGAGGAGGTAGAAGTCGTTTGCGTCCGCGGCAAACTCGAGGTCCACCGGGTGTTGGTGGTGCTCCTGCAGCACCTGCATCAGGGTCTTCATCTCCGAGACGAAGGGGGAGTCGGCCACGAGCGACTCGAAGGTGGCCACGAGGTGGTCCTTCTCCACGTCCGCCATGCGGTTGGCCCGTGAGAGTATGCCATCCTTGAGCACCGAGAACACCTGGGCAAAGCGCGGGTATGCGGTCCCCGCCTTTCGCAGGACCTCCTCCACGGGCACGGTCTCGATGGAGCGGCTCTCGAGGTTGATCACGTCGAGGAAGCGCGGGGAGTAGCGGACGATCTCGTCGACGGCCGCGTTGGCCCTCAACCCCGGTGCGCCGGGCGCCACGAGCACGGTGTAGTCGTTCCCGAGCCGGTCCACGGCCCGCGTCCCCAGCCCGATGACGAGCCGCAGGAGCCCGTCCTCCCGGCGGATCCGGGGGGACCATCGGAACTCGTTGTTGCTGAACGCGACGCCGGCAAACGCGGGGAAGAGGTAGGCGCCGCAGCGGTTGCCCACGACCTCCTGGATCAGGATCCCCATCTCCTCCTGGAAGTCGAGCAGGCCGCGCTCGGTCCTGTACTGTATGGGGTCCGGTCCGAACATGGACGCGTACACTTCCGCGACCGCGTCCATGAGCGCGGACAAGCGCTCCTGCTTGGAGCCCTGGTTGGCCAGGAAGAGGCTCTTGTGCTTGCCCGAGAACGCGGCGCCCGAGCTGTCCTCCAGCAGGCTGGAGCTGCGGATGATGAGGGGCCGGTCGCCGAAATCGTCCAGCGCCATGGACATGCCCTGAACCACCTCCGGGGAGAACGTGCCGTTCTTGAACAGCGCAACCAGGTCGGGGTAGGAGGCCCGGACCTGCTCGATGTCCCGGTACTTGTGCTCGTGCAGCTCCTCGAGCCGGTTGTGGTGAATGAAGTCGAGGATGCCGTCGGAAGCGATGTACCAGGTCTTCGGGACCTTGACTGAAGCAAGCGCGGGATCCTTGTCGCCCGCGCTGCGCAGGATCTGCATGGCCAGGAACAGCCCTGCGGCCTTTCCTCCGAGCTGGCCGTGGCTTCGCGGGGGAAGGATGAGCCGCCGCGACACCTCGTGGAGGTCGTCCAGCGTAACGAACTCCTTGGCCAGGTTGATCACGTCGAGGCGCCTGCTGAAGAAGCGGCGCACGAGGGACACCTTGACCGCGCGCACGGTGGAAGGCGCGAGGTCCGCGAGGTTCACGTCCGACGCCTTGTACCGTGCGATGGCCTCGGTGATGTCGGACAGCGTGGAGGTCCGGTCCTCCAGCACGTCCACGAGGAACCCGACCCGCTTCTCCGCCACCCACTGGTGGAACAGCGAGTAGATCTGCTCCGCGCTCAGGTACCGCTCCGCGATGTCCAGGATCTGCTGGGCTCCGGGGCCGAACAGGGCCGCAGACGACTTGCGCAGCGGGCGGTTGCGCCCCTCGTGCTGCGGCGGCTGGTCCACCGTCGCCGGATCTCCGGTCATGCGGCACAACAGCGCCCGCGCTTCCGGCACTCCCTTGTAGCACAGGTGGTTGAGCATGCGGTGCGTGAGCCGGATGTACAGGTTCTGGTCCGTCACCTTGAGCATGTCGAGCGCGGAGCGCCAGTCCATCCGGCCCCTCTCCGACGCGGTGCTCTTCTCCTCCTGCACCTGGTGGAACAGGGGGATGAGCTTGCGGTGCAGAACGGTCTGCCCGAGCCGGTCTGCGATGGAGGAGATGAGCTTGCGCTCCTCGAACAGGAAGGGCCCGTCGTCCAGCGTGGGAAGCGCCTCGCGGTACGAGACCTCGAGCCTGCCCACCAGCTCGCTGTGCGCCCGGATGTCCGCGGTGAGCTTCCATGGAGTCTCCAGGTACCCCGGGGTCTCGTAGACCTCGTCGAGGTAGACGATGCGCGCCTGGCACCGGTCGGGGTAGAACCAGCCCGTGACCACGGCCGCGGTCAGGCGCTGGAACAGCTCTGCAAGGGGAAGCTCCGCGTTGCGGACGATCTCCTCCACCTTGTAGAGGCACGACAGCTCCTTGGCCCGCTCCCTGAGCGAGTCCAGGAGATCCAGAGGCTTGAAAGTCCCCGCGTTCATCGCAGCACGACCCCCTTGCTGACACGGCCGTCCATCATCACCGTGAGGCTCGCATCCAGGGCAACCACCCTGACAAACGCGGTTTCCGCCACCGCGGGCAGGCTGTCAAGCCATTTCCAGTCGATGGCTCCGTCCTGGTGCCGGACGCAGAAGTAGCCGACCTCGAATGCGTTGATGTCGTGGAAGAAGTGCGAGCCCTGGCTCAGGTCCACGTTCATCTGCGACAGCGTGGCTTCCACGATGACCCGGGCGTTGCTCACCTGGCCCCACTTGACCGGGATGCCGAGCCAGGGGTCGCTGGACCCCCACCGGCCGAAGCCGATGAGCAGGTAGAGATGTCCCTGCTCTGCGAGCTGGCGGTTGACCTGGCCGATCTCGGTGGCGATCTTCGGGGTGTGGCGCGCGTCGAAGGCTCCGGGCTTGACGTAGACCACGTGCCGCAGATCCTGGCGGACCCCGTTGCCGAGGACGCGGTGCGACGCGACCAGCCGGGATGGGTGCCCCATCTGGGCCTCGGAGATGTCGACCCGCTGAGCCCGCACCACCATGGGCCGCACCTGCAGGAACGCGAATCTCGGCCTGCCCGCGGGCGGGAAGGAGACGGCAAACTCGATCTCGACCTCGCTGCCCACCGCGTCCTCGCTCAGGCGCAGCAGGTCGCGCACCAGGTCGTTGAGGGGCACGAGGTCGTCCTGGAGGATGGGTGCGAACGTCAGGACCCGCGGCCCTGCGGCCCCGCACCCCGACTGGAGCCGGTCCGACTCCACGTCGTAGGTGCTTGCCACCAGGGGCAGGGTGCCGTCCTCCTCCGCGTCCGCGATGTTCGACTCCACGAGGTACTCGGTCTCGCGGATGGGGTCGTGCGCCGGGGGCTTGCCCATGTTGACCGCCCAGAAGGTGTTCTGGGTCTGTCTCATCAGCTCGCCGATGCCGCCATGGGGCGGAAGCGCCCTCGGGAAGCTGGGAGCAAACGTCCAGGTGCTGCCGCCGTCCACCACGGCCTTGCCCAGGCCGAGCGCGAGATTCACCACGCCGTCCGCGGGGCTCGCGTGCCCGAAGGGATAATAGTTGTAGGAGCGCCCGACGCCCGAGATTGCAGGGTAGAACCGGTCGCGGTACCGCAGCCCGGCCACCTCCTGGATGATGACGGCCATCTTCTCCGACTCGCAGGGGTTGGCCGTGGCCCTGCGGTAGTCCCGGGCCGCTTCCAGGAACGTGGAGCCGTAGACGAACTTGACGGCTTCCACCAGCCTGCGGAAGCGGACGCTGTCCTCGGGCTGGTTGTTGGGCACCATCTTGGTCTCGTAGATGCCTGCGAAGGGCTCGAACTTCCGGTCCTCCAGCAGGCTCGACGAGCGGATGGCAAGGGGCGTGTGCGCGGCCCCGGCCACGGACCACAGCTCCCCCACCCGGGCGGGGTCGAGGCTGCCCGCCTGGAACGCCAGTGCGATGCGCTCGTCGGACTGCTGCGAGAGCTGGCCGATGTCGAGACGGTTGTCCGCCATGAACCGGTCGAACCAGTCCGTGGTCAGCACGGTCATGCGGGGGACTTCGATGTCGAAGACGGGGTGGGATCCGGGCGGGAAGCGCTCGTCGAGGATGCGCTGCATGAAGACCAGGCCGTGGGCCTTGCCTCCGATCTCGCCGTCACCGAGGAAGCGGAAGCGCCCCCCTGCCTCAATCTCCTTGCGGTCGAGCGTCTCGCCGTAGTGGAACGGCACGCCGCGTCCAGCCGTGCTCATCCGGACCCTCCCTGCGCCATGGGGCAAAGGCTCCCGAAACCCCTGCATGAAAGCACCGCGGGCGCGGCAAGTCAAGTTTGACGGCCCTGCCGCGATGCGCTATCCTGCGCCCCAAGGAGGAGCGGATGGGACTGTTGTCGGAACACGACAGGCTCGCGATTCGCACGGCGCTCTCCGGGCTGGCCAGCGACGTCCGGCTCGTGCTGTTCACGCAGCAGTTCGAGTGCCCCTACTGCAAGATGACGCACGACCTGCTGGACGAGCTGGTGAAGCTCTCTCCGCGGCTGTCGCTTACGGTCTACGACTTCGTGCAGGACCCGGCAGCGGTGGCGGAGTACGGGGTCGACAAGGTGCCAGCCATCGCGGTGGTGGGCGCGCAGGACTACCGGATCCGCTTCTACGGAGTGCCTGCGGGCTACGAGTTCGCCGCGCTGCTGGAAGCCATCGTGGATGTGGCGCGGGGTTTCCCCCAGCTTCCCGATGCAGTCCTTGCCAAGGCCCTCAGCATCGACCGTCCCGTGCACCTCCAGGTGCTTACATCTCCCTCGTGTCCGCACTGCCCGAGAGCGGTGCGGGCCGCACACCGCCTGGCCATGTCGAACCCCCACATCCGCGGGGACATGGTTGAGGTGTCCGAGTATCCGTTCCTTGCGGTGAAGTACGGGGTGCAGGGGGTGCCGCACACCGTGGTCAACGAGACGGGTCACGTGATGGGCGGAGTCCCTGAGGACCGCCTCCTGACCGAGATCCTGAAGAACCTGGTGCGCTAGGGCCGAGCCCGACTGGAGACTCCATGAGCAGAGACCTGGTGTGGCTTCTCATCAGCGCAGGCTTGCTGGCTGCGGCCCTGATCGGCGGACGCAGGGTGCTTGCGGAGATGCCGTTTACCATGCCGCCGGCGCGCAAGCTCCTGCGGCTGGCCGTGGGGCTGGTGGGCGGGTTCGCAGTGTTCCTGGCCGCGGGAGCGTTTCTGCTGGCCCCGCCGGAGAAGCGGCCCGACAGCGCGTGGCTCACGAGCCTGGAGCAAGGGTTCAAGCAGTCGGCCGCGACGGGCAAGCCGCTGCTGGTGGACGCGTGGGCCACGTGGTGCACGAGCTGCGTGGAGATGAAGAAGAAGACGTTTCCGGACCCCGCGGTGGAGAAGGAGCTCAACCGCTATGTCACGGTTGCCCTGGACATGGACGCGGCAGAAAACGAGGCGGTGTGGGACCGGTACGGCATCGGCGGTCTGCCGTGGATCGCGGTGTTCGAGCCCGGGAAGCCCGACACGCCGGTCTGGGTGCTCACCGACGCGGAGGGGCCGGAGGCATTTGCGAAGCGGCTGGCCGGCAGCAGGGACCGGGAGGAGGGGATCGGGGACTGGCTCGCGGGCAAGGGGCTGCTGCTGACACTGCTGCTGGTCTTCCTCGGCGGGATCCTGGCGAGCCTGACGCCGTGTGCGTACCCGTCGTACCTGCTGGTGTTCGGGTTCTTCTCCGGGCCGGATGCGGGGCCTGACGAGCCGAAACGGGGCCGCGGGCAAGCGCTGGTCACCGCGCTGGCCCTGGTGCTGGGCATGGCGTCGAGCTACTCGGCGGGGGGGATGCTGGCAGCGATGGGCGGCGGCGCGGTGGGCCGGCTCATGACCAACCCGTGGGTGATGGGCGGTATCGCGGCCCTCTTCCTCGTCATGGGTGCGTCCAGCCTCTCGGTGCTTCCGCCCATGGAGTTCGCACGGCTCAAAGGGGCCATCCACAGCAAGAGCAAGGCGACGCTTGCCTGGGCCTTCGTCTTCGGCCTCGTCATGGGGCTCATCGTGGCTCCGTGCGTGGGGCCGCTGCTCATCGGTATCCTCGCGTACATCGCGTCCACCGGAGACCTGGCCCTGGGCGCACTGCTCATGGTCACGTTCGCTCTGGGCATGGGCGTGCTGTTCTTCGTGCTCGCGCTCTTCTCCCAGACCATCCGGGCGCGGCTCAGGATGGGCACCTGGAGCGAGCTCATCACCGTGGCTTTCGGCATCCTCTTCATCGCTGCCGCGTTCTACTACCTGAAGGGCGTGGTGGACTACGAGTCGTTCTTCGCCCTGCTGTAGCCGGTCGAACAGATACGTATCTGCAGGTGAGGAGCTGGCGCTGGTTGCCGGGGCTACTTGCCTGCGGGGGGCGTGGACTGGCCCGAAGGCTTCACGACGGGACGCAGCTTGCGCATGGAGCTCGCGTCCATGCCCGGCTTGAGCTGCACGGGCTGCCCGGGCACCGGCCGGGTCACGCCGTGGCCCGCAGGCGGGTACTTCGTCTCGTACTCGGTGACCCAGCCCGCGACCTCGGTGTCATCCCGCAGCGCCTTGTTCATGGGCACCGCGGTGAAGGACAGGAACGGAGCGTCTTCCGGCACCTTGGCGAGCTTTGCGGCCTTCTCTTCCAGGGTGGCGCGGTGCTTGAGCATGCTCTCCACGACGCCCTTGAACCGGCCCGGGTCCGCGGTGCGGGTGCCCGGAACAGAGGGAGCGTTCTGGAGCTTGGAGTAGCGGCGGATCCGGTCGTCCAGCTCCGCGACTTCGGCCTTCAGCTTCGCGGCAGCTTCCCGCACGACGAATGCCTTGTGGCCCTTGGCCGAAAGGTTGAGGGTGATGATGTTGAGGAACTTGCCCTTCTGCCCCGCCTCGGCCCAGAAGCCTGCGCCCACGGGGTCGAGGCCCTGGCTGGAGCCCATGGACTGGCCGCCCAGCACCACGTCGATTCCCGGCACCGCCTTGACGATGGCGTCCGCGTCGGGCCGGTCCAGGTGGGCCAGCATCACGATCGCATCCACGCCCTGATTCCCGAGGTCGGCCACCGCGGCCTTCGTGGCCTCGGTCGGATCCTTCAGCTTGTACTGCTCCTTCTCGGGGAACTCCGCGCCGCCGGTCACGATGCCGAAGACGCCGACCTTGAAGCCCGCAACCTCCACCACCAGGGTGGGGGTGAAGACGGGCTTGCCGTCCTTGTCCACGACGTTCGCGTTGAGGAACGGGAACTGCGCCTTCTTCGCCAGCGCCTTGAGCCCTTCCACGCCGAGAGCGGACAGGTCCCTGTCTCCCAGGCCGTACGCGGCGACCCCGGACTTGTTGTACGCCTTGATGAAGAGGTCGGCCCGCGCGGCGACTGCCTCCTTCTGCCCTTCCACGATGCCGTTGGACTCGAGGAACATGTCGCCCGAGTCGAGCACGATGCTGCCGTCCCATTCCTTCCTGTGGTCATCGAGGTAAGCCTGCTTCCTGGCAAGACCGCCAAGAGGATTGCCAGCTCACCCACACGGTTTGAGCTCGCCGATGAGGTTGGCCGTGTGGACCAGGGCGATGCGCTTGCCTGCAAAGTCCGGGTACGTGAATTCCGGAATGGTGATGGGCTTGAGCTCCGGCTCTGCTGCGGCCGCTGCAACCGCGGCCGGGGTCGCGATGGCCGCGGGCTGGCCCGCGGGAGCGCCCGCGGGTGCGGGCTGTCCGGGAGCGGGCGCGTCCGCGGGTTTCTCACCTTCTGCAGGTTTCACAGCCTCAGCGGGTTTCGCTGCATCAGCGGGTGCACCACCTTGCGCGGGCTTTGCCGCGTCCGCGGGCTTGTCGCCCTCAGCGGGCTTGGCCGCGTTTGCGGGCTTGTCGCCCTCGGCGGGCTTTGCCGCGTCCGCGGGCTTGTCGCCCTCAGCGGGCTTTGCCGCGTCCGCGGGCTTGTCGCCCTCGGCGGGCTTTGCCGCATCCGCGGGTTTTGCTGCGTCAGCGGGCTTGGCCGCTTCCGCCGCCTTCTGATCTCCTGCCGGGGCAGGGGCTGCCTGGCTCTTTGCTGCCTCGGCAGGCGCCTGGGGCTCCTGCTTCGCGGCGCAGCCCATGGCAAGGGCCGCACCCAGCAGCGCAACACCAACGATCCGGAACCACCTCATCGTCAACCTCCGTCCTGGGTTCGAGTTCCAAAGAACCCGCTGATTATAGGATGGCCTCCAGAGAACTCCAGACAAAAAGGGGTCGGCTCGGATTCGCGTTTGCGCGGTATGCCGCAGCAATGGTATCATCCGGCCCGCGATTTTCGTGGGGGTCGACATGAGCTCGTTTCGCAGCATCTTCCTGGTGGCAGCGCTGGTCCTGGTGTCGTGCGGCGGCGGCAGCGGCGGGGACGTGACGCAGGACGTCCAGGTCCAGGACAAGGGCCAGGACGTGACGCAGCCGGCAGAGATCGGGAGCCCGGAGGTGGTGCCGGAAGTGCAGGAGGAGATCCCGGCCCCGGAGGTGAAGGAGGAGGTTGCGCCCGTGGAGGTGGCGCCCGAGGTGGTGCCCGAGGTGGTGCCCGAGGTGGTCGACGTGGTGGAAGAGGTGGCCCCGGTGGAGGTGGTCCAGGATATCCAGCCCGAGGAGGTCGCCCCGGACCCGGTCCCGCCGTTTCTCACCGTGGAATGGATGAACATCGAGAACCTCGACATGGTGGGCATCAAGAAGAAGATCGTCATCGAGTTCGACGAGGCCACGCCCATGCCCGCGGACAAGATCGTGGAGCAGATGTACAACCTGAAATTCGAGGCCGTCGCCACGTACTGGGACTACGAGAACAGCGTGGCGGGCGACAAGGTGAAGCTCATCAAGAAGTGGCGGCCCATGAAGCAGGGGATGTTCCGCAAGCCCGCCCTGGTGCTGGAGCCCAAGAGCGGCCAGTGGGATGCGAGCACGCCGTACCGGCTCACGGTGGACACGGGCAACCAGATCGTCGACCTCATCTTCCACACGCTTCCGGCCTGGTCGCCCGGGTACAAGGAGGTGGCGTTCACGGTGCCGGTGCCCACCGACTGCGCCAACGAGTGTGACGGCGACTGCGCCAAGTGCTTCCCGTACCCGGTCACGATCCACGCGTTCATTCCGCCCGAGTACAGCTCGCCGGACCCCACGCTGGACAACACGAGCGTCCCCTGGTTCAACATGAACCAGCGGTATCCCATGGTCGTCGGCCTGCACGGCTACAACGGCCAGGGCATGAGCATGGCGGACGCGTACGGCTGGAAGACGCTGCCCCGCTTCTCGTCGCAGGGGGTGCTGGAGCCCATCGTGCTCATCCTGGTGGACGGCACGGTGCCCGGGCAGTACTGCGGCGGCGGGTGGACGTGGCCGGGAACCAGCGGCAAGACGTGCTACACGCAGTTCCTCGGCATCGGCGCGTCCATCCCCAACGAGACGTCCTTCGTGAGCTACGCGTACTTCCTGGCCAACACCATGAAGAAGTACGTGGCACAGCACCTCCGCATCCGCGGCATGGACGACAACGGGATCATCTACGACACGTACGCCATGCGCCGGGGCTCCTCCATCACCGGCCTCTCGGGCGGCGGGTGGGGCGCGCTGCTCAACGCGTTCATGCACCCCGAGGCCTACGGGTCGGTCTACGGGCTCATGCCGACCACGGTGTCGTTCTTCAACCCCTACGCGTACTGGTACACCGACGGGTCCATCAAGTACGAGCAGGTCTGCAACCAGGCCAGCAACGGTCAGTACCCGTTCGTGAAGTACGGCGACGGCTACCGCGACCTGTCCATGCTGGACCCTGACACGGGCAAGACCCGCGACATCACCATGAACATGCGGGAGATCAAGGCCGGGGCCAAGAGCTGCTTCTGGTGGAGCCCGCAGGTGGTCTCCAACGCCATCGTCCAGGCACTGCTGTGCGGCATGGACGTGACGTGCGGCGTGGACCCGGACGCACCCGACTACTGGAAGGTGGACTTCGACACCTTCCCGTTCGACGGCAACATCCTGTTCACCACGGGTATCCGCGACTTCGAGGGCCCGCCGGCCGCGTTCTTCGACCTGGACCAGCAGCTCGACAAGCGGGGCGTCATCCACTCGTTCCGCTACGAGGACTCGGGGGGCGTGTACCACGACTGGCAGGCCATCTACGACCAGGTGGTGGGGCGCTACGAGATCCAGTGGCAGGATGGTACGATCTCTCCCGGCAACTTCCCGGGCACCGGCCTGCTCTACCCGTTCGTGAACAACGCGGTGGAGGGGCTGGGCAACCACCCGTTCAACCACCCCTTCGCTTCCGAGTTCACCTCGGGCGCGCTGGACCCGGACCGGGACTACTGGATCGACTGCGACTACCCGGACCTCCCGGACCTCAAGTTCGTGGAGGACAACTGCCCGGGGTTCTACAACCCGGACCAGGGCGACGACGACGGCGACGGCATAGGGGACGCGTGCGATGACGACTAGCGGATGCGGAGCGGGGAGTCATGGCGGCCCCTCCCGCGTGGTCGGGGCTCCCGCGTGGTCGGGGATGGGGGGCGCGGGGGCCATGGCCGTGGCGGTGGCGGCCGTGATCGCGGGGTGCGCGGAGCCGCGGCCCGACACCGGTGACTTCGGCCCGTTCCTGCCGCTGGACGCTGCCTCTGCCGCGGAGACCGGGGCAGACGCCTCCGCAGGCATGGACGCCTGGTGCTTCGGGGCCGGCGGCCCCAAGGCCGAAGTGGATCTGTCGGTGGTGGGGCAGATGTTCGAGATGTCGTGGACGAACATGTTCCCGGGCGACTACCGCGGGGATGTCCTGGTGAAGATCTTCGACCTGTGCGGAGCGGAGGTGCGGCAGTTCACGGTGCTTCCCACCGGGAGCTTCGCGTTCCACATGCCTGTCGACGTCCAGGGCTTCAACGGCTACTTCGAGTTCCCGTTCAAGCCCGACGGGATGGACGACGCGGCGTACCCCTTTGCAGGCTACCCGCTGTTCCGGGAGTTCGACAAGCCGTTTGCCGGCCAGTACATCCACTCCAACGTGCGCATGTTCGCTCCCGACATCATCACCTTCGCGACCGCCATCGTGAAGCAGGAGGAGGAGAAGGGGTATGTCCAGGGCACGGTCTACCGGTGGCTGGACTACGTGACCCTGGACGGCGTGGTGGTGCAGCCCAGCTCGGGCAAGCTCTGGTACATCTCCAACGCGCACATCCCGGACGCGGGGCTGGCCACGACGCAGAACAAGGGGATGTTCGTTGTGGCAAACGCGGATCCCGGGCCGTTTGCCCTGACCTTCGAGCTCCCGTCGGGCAAGTCGTTCACCAAGGAGATCTACACGTGGCCCTTCGGCGACGCGGCCAACGGCCTGGTCACCAACACCGGCGTCCCCGTGGCCCCCGAGTACCTGTAGCCCCTGCAAGGCTCCCTTCCCCTCCGTCTCCACGCAGAGGTTTCCTGGCCAGGCAGTGAGGCCGCGTTGCTCAGCGGTCCGACGGCCAGTCCCAGTCCCAGAACAGGGCAACCCATACTTTGAGCCCGGAAAAGTCGGGGTTCTCCAGGTGCCAGCCGAGCAGGGCCATCAGGGACGTGCCGGCCGGCAGCACGCCCTGGAGAAGGCAGCCGCCCGATGCCAGCACGAGGAGGGGCGAGAAACCGATGAGCACAGCCGGGCGAGCGCAGGTCGGGCTGGCCGTCAGCGCGCCGCCCAGGCGCCAGTGGGAATCGCGGGTCAGCACCGCGTCGCCCGGCCCCAGAGCGAACTTGCGGTATGCCTTGAGCATGTCGCCCGCGACCAGCGGGTTCCACCCCGCGGTCCGGCCCTCGACTCTGCGACCTTGCCAGAGCCCTGCGCGTTCTGCCATAGTATCGGGGCCGTGTCGTGCGGTGAACGCCGGGCAGCGCCGGGCCTCCTCCGGGAAGGCAGGGAGCGCTATGAGCGTGCTGGACTGGACGTATGTCTTCCTGGGCGTGGAGCCGCTTGGCGGGATCCTTGCGTCGGTCCCTTTCGGGCTGCTGGTCTTGCAGTATCCCGTGTGGCTGGTGCTCGTGACGAGCCCACTCCTCGCCTATGTCCAGGTCGTGGTCGTCGATGTTGCCTGGACCGGCCTCGAGCGGATGGCCTGGTGGCGCGGGTTCCTGGACCGTCGCCGCAGCCCGCGTGTCGAGCGCCTGCTGGCCGGCAGAGGAGCGTTCTGGTCCACCTTCGCGGCTGCCCCCCTCGTTGGTCCCTGGGCCGTCATGGCCTTCATGCGGTACGCCCGCGTACCGCAGCGCCGCGTGGCGTTGCCGATTCTCCTGTCCATGACGGCCGTCAGCCTGGTCACGACCGCGCTGTGCCTTCTCGTCCCGGCCCTGTTCGCCACGGCCGCGTCGTAGGAGCACCACGGGGAGATTCACCGGCCGCGGCCACCATCCACGGAGCGGAACCATCGCCCATCGCCCATCGCCCATCGCCCATCGCCCATCGCCCATCGCCCATCGCCCATCGACCATCGACCATCATGTATGGTTGTCTAGTCGTGGCAGCAGAGGACGCCGCCCTTGTCGTACGCGGCCACCGCGTAGCCGTCGTAGGAGCAGGTGCCGGAGCCGCACTCCTTCTTGGTCACCAGCGCTCCCTCGTTGAGGTGGCTGTCCTGCGGTCCGTTGCACTGCCAGGGGCCCAGCGGCGGCTCGGCCTCGTTGAACCCGCAGGAGTTGGGCTGCGTGCTGGCAAGCACCCGGTCCAGCGGTCCGCAGCTCTTGTCCGGGCCCAGCCCGGCCCCGAGGTTTCCGCACCCGAACACGTCGTTGAAGCCCGCACCCGGCTGCCCGCACACGCTTCCGTTCTTGCTCGGCTGCTTGAGCGCGAAGAAGAGCGACTTTGGCTTCGCGTCCGGAGGTGTCGCTCCCGCACACCCGGTGGGCGACTTCTCGGCCAGCTCTTTCCACCCGTCGCACAGGTGCCAGCCGGCCGCGCACAGGTCCGCGCTGGAGCACCCCTTTCCGGTCGCGTTCGGGGAGTCGTCCCCACCCTTGCCGCCGCAGGTCTGCTTCACCGTGTCCGGCGTGATGCCCGGCTGGTCCCAGGCGCCGGAGCACGCCGCGACCTGGGGGTACTGGTCCAGGCTCAGGAACCCCTCCCGCTCACCGTCCGCGCACCCCACCTCGGGGTTGACCGGCGGGAACGGCGCCACGTTGACCACGACCTGCGCGGGGGAGCAGCTCTGCGTGCCCTTGTCGTCCCACACGGACAGCGAGAACAGGTACTGGCCCGCAAGCGCCGCGTCGAAGGTCGGATTCTCCACCGTCTCGTCCGGCACAAACCACGCGGTCGAGCCCGCGGGCGCCTGCACGTCCCACTGCCACTGCACGATGGCCCCCGCGGACGAGTGCGACTCCTTTGCGGACAGGTGCAGCAGCGTGCCCACCGACACCTGCGCCTCTTCGGCCACGGTGATGATCGCGACCGGGCACTCGGGCTCCACCGGCGTGCATGCGGGGTTCTCGGGACACTCCTCGTTGACCAGGCCGTCGCAGTCGTCGTCCTGGCAGTTGCCGCACCACTCCGCGGGCGGGATGCACGGACCCCAATCCTTCAAGCATTTTCGCGTCCCCGCGGACACGCACGCAGTCACGCACGACTCCACGGTCATCGGGTCGCACGGGTACTGGAAGCCGCTCACGTCCGGTTCCGGCTCCAGCGCATCCTCCACCGCGTCCTGCGGGGACCGGGCGTCCGCAACGTCCTGCTGGATCCCGTCCTTCTCGGGGATGAGCACCCGGCCGTCTCCTTCCCCCACGTCCGCGTCCGCCGCGTCGTCCGCGGGTGCGTCGCTGCACGCGGGAGAGAGGGAAAGCAGGAGCAGCGCGGCACCCGACAGCAGGAGGGTTCTCGTTGTCTTCATGCCCCCCTCCTACCGGTCCGCGGGGCACTCGGCCACGGTCAGCACCGAGTTGTACCCGCCGTAGTTGTCCGGCACCTTGTCCGGGTTTGCCGGGTCGGTCTTCCACTCGCCGTCCACGATGAACTTGTACTGGTACGTGCCTGCGGCAAGCGGAAGCGACACGGTCCACGTCCCGTCCTTGTCGTCGTCCTTCATCACCGTGGCCGTCTCCGGAGTGGACGCCCAGTTGTTGAACGTCCCGGACAGCAACACCTGCGACGCAGCCTTGTCCGGCTTGCAGGCAAACAGCGTGTCGTCGCACTCGGGCGGCACCACGGGCTCGGGCGGCACCACCTCTTTGACGATCACCTTGAACCCGGTCTTGGACGTCAGCCCCTCGGTGTCGGTCGCGGTGATCGCGATGACCTCGGAGCCGAACCACGTGGTGGGCGCGACCACCAGGAGCTGGTGCCCGGGGTTGTCCTGAAGCGCCACGTGCTGAGCGCTCCACGAGAGCACGAGGTCCTCGGCCGGGTCGTCGTCGTCCCACACGTACTGGGACAGGTCCACCGTGGTGTGCGTGCCCATGTCCAGGCTCACCGGAGGGATCGCCTCGAAGCTCGGCGGTTTGTTGGGCGGTCCCGTGTCGGGCATGGACGCCGGGACGTCCATGCCCGCGTCCTCACCGCCCGAGTCGGGTGGCTCCACAAGGCGGCTGTCGTCCTGCGGCTTCGCGTCGTTCAGCCACGGCGGGCCCGACGGTTCCGGGAGCGCATCCGCGTCCCCGCCGCTTCCGCTTCCGCACCCGGGGCATGGGCCCAGCAGGGTTCCCAGCGCCACCAGTGCGGCCAACACAGGTCCGAAACTCCTGGCGTTCATGGCATCACCGAAGGGAAGGTTCCGGGAGGCGCCAAGGCCCCGCCTACTTGGTCAGCAGCTTCTGGATGTGCCCGACCAGCCCGTTGACCGACGTGATCTGCTTGTCCAGCTCACCCGCGATGCTCTTGAGCTTGTCCACGCCGCCCTTGAGCTTCTCCGCGAGATCCTTGTAGTCCTTGGCCCCCAGCGGGTCCTTGGCGGCCTGCGCCAGCAGGTCCTCGGACATCTTGAGGCCCTCTTCCGTCAGCGTGGTGCACTGCTTGAGCAGCGCGGCATCCTTGTCCGGCACGCCCTTCATCTCGTCCGCGATCTTCTTGAGCGTCTCGACTTCCGGCACCTGGAGCTTGCCCGAGATGTCCGCGGCCTTGACCGGGTCGGCCAGCGCGGCTTCCAGCGCCTTCTCCCGCTCCGCCATCTCCTTGAAGTACTCGTCCGTCAGCTTGATGACCGACGCCTTCTCCGCGTCGTCCTTGGCGTCCTTCAGCATCTTGCGCAGGGTGCTCCAGTTCTTGTTGAGCAGCGGGAAGTCGCCTTCCGCATACTGGTCCACGAGAGTCTGCGTGGTCTCGGTCGAGTTCCATACTTTCTCGGTACCATCCTCGTACTCCACCACCACCTTGTCCATCTTCCCCAGAAGGTCCTTCACCTTGCCGGTGTCGAACTTCTTCGCCGGGGCCTTGGGCAGACCGAACTGCGCCAGGGCAACGGCCGGGATGGCCAGAAGGACGCCCAGGAGCACCACCGTAGACGCCAGTCTCGTCTTCATCGATTCCTCCGAGATTCCGGGTTTGTTTCCATGCCTGCCATCGGCAGGGCGAGAAGCAGTCTGCACCACACGGGGATGCATCGTCAAGCTCATTTCTTGCTTGACTGGCCAGGGGCGCCCCCTATAATCCCTCCTCGCTTGAATCTCGAGGAGGAGCATCGATGGGCAGGGGAAGCTACACGGTAGGGGCCAAGCAGAAGGAACGTCAGCGGAAGCTCAAGGCACGGCTCAAGGTCATCGCGACCGCAAAGCGCAAGGAGCGCAAGGCCGCTCGCTAGCCTTCCCCGGGGTCCAACCGGCAGGAATCGGACCTCACGCGGCCCCTGGGTCGCGTCCCGTCCACGGCAGGTGCTTGAAAGCAAACCTCGCGCCACCGCGCCTGTTCCACTCCGCAGCACAACCCCTCAGTCCAGCGAGAAGCTCTCCACCGACAGATTGGCGTCCACCTGGAACAGCTTGTTGGGTCCCACGGTCTCCCACTCCTGCGACGGCAGCGCGTCCGTGTCCAGCACGAGCACCCCGCGCACGCCGTCGTGGAACGCACCCGAAGGCCGCCCGTCGTCGGAAGCGCACCCGCACGCGGACAGTCCGGAAAACGTGCGCATGTAGACGGGACGCCCCACCGCCGCGCCCAGCAGCACGCGGCCGTCGGTCATGAGCACGCTGAAGTCCGCGTTCGGGCCGTCCCGGTACGAGGACTCCAGCGTGAGCGCTCCCTTGAGGGCCCGGCGAAGCGGCTCCACCTCGAGCTGCTCCGAGGCGAGCAGCCCCTGCCGGTGCAGGAACGCCAGCACCTGGTGGAACAGCAGCTCCGCGACGGTGCCTCCGCGCAGGTTCTTGTGGAGGTAGCTCGGGATGGCCAGGTCCATCCCCTGCTCGGGCCTGAGCTCGTCCACGCGGCCGGCCATGGTGAACAGCCAGCTCCGGAAGCGGAACGGCTGCACGTCCACGTCCCTGCTGCGGGGCCCCATCCCGAAGTGTGCGGCAGCCAGCGCGGTGGACGATGTGCGCCTTCTCAGCAAGGCACCCAGGTCCATGCTGGTCGGCGGCCGGTAGCGGGCGGTGAGCGGAAGCCCGGACTCGAAGTGGCCGATGCCGACGGCCGCAGCATCCTGCGCCGAGACAAAGGGCAGCACGTCCGCAAACTCCACCACGACACACGGGAGCAACAACGGGTCACTGGTGATGATCGCTAGGTTCTGAACTCTCATGAACACGCATATTGCGACAGCTTGACCCCACGGTCAAGCGGCAGCTAGCCCCGACCACGCGGGAGGGGCCATTCCCCTACGGCCGGACCTGTGCGACGGGCACCCCG
>Ga0233425_10004330_pt1 | contig 24039 bp, 19 predicted proteins | sample Watercolumn_Towu_2_FD_181712 | JGI IMG/M metagenome (GOLD analysis project Ga0233425, IMG submission 181712) | Freshwater microbial communities from Lake Towuti, South Sulawesi, Indonesia - Watercolumn_Towuti2014_140_MG | ecosystem: Environmental > Aquatic > Freshwater > Lake | place... | reverse complement strand
CCTTAAGGACTGGTTATCTTACGCGTGACATCATACCATTGCATAGAACTCTAGCCCAATCAACAGACTTGTTTTCTTTTACATTCGCCGCTTAGATATAGTAAAATCATAGTCCTATAAATGACAAGATCGCTTGCTTAAACACTATATTTGAGCTCACGACTCGCCAACCATTTTTTTCTTCGCATTTGACTTTTGCCTACCTGACGAGACTGATATGTTTAAAAAGATTCTTGACAGCTTCATTAACCACCCTTTACTCACTAGCCTTTTTGCTTCAGATTTTTTCATTCTGTTGTTCCATCGGCCGCCGTTTTTTTTCTCCTTGATCATGCTTGGAGGCTTGACTGTCATCTGCATGTATTTCGGGCAAAAAATCGCGCTTTTTAAAGACTAATTGTCATCTCTTAACCTCAACAAACATCCAAGGCCTCTTTCTGCTCCCGGTTTGGCAAGGCGATTAGCCGCGCTCGTTTACGATGGGCTTTTGCTGCTTGCTGTTTTTTTTGCCGCAACCGCCTTCATATTGCCGTTCAACGCAGGAAGAGCCTTTACTACCGACCAGTTTTTTTACCCTATTTATCTATTTACCGTCGGCTTTTTATTTTTTGGCTGGTTTTGGACGCATGGCGGACAAACCCTCGGCATGCGGGCATGGAACTTAAGAGTTCTAACTTTTGATCGGCGCAACTTAAGCTGGAAACAAGCCTTGCAGCGTTATGTTGCCGCCCTTCTTTCGTGGCTCTGTTTAGGCGCGGGTTTTTTCTGGATACTTTTCGACAAGCAGCATCACAGCTGGCATGATTATCTGTCGAGAACCGCTTTATTTTTTGACCCGCTTGACGAATAAATCTGTTCTTTTGTCCCACTCCCTAGCTAGCAAGCTATTTTTTGCCATTAACATTTGACAAGAAATCTTCAGCAAGTAAATCTAAAACTAATTCAACTCCATCCATTTTCTTGCTAACGCCATGATGAATCCTTTACTCACCGAATCCGAATTACCCTTATTTTCTCATATTAAGCCTGAGCATATTGAGCCGGCGATTAGCCAATTGCTCCAGGAAGCCCGCTCAGTCGTGTCAGTTCAGCTCGAAAGCCACAAGCCTTACACCTGGCAAAACTTGATCGAGCCGATCGAAAACGCCGAAGACCGGCTCAACAAAGCGTGGTCTCCAGTCAGTCACATGAACAGCGTAGTCAACCATGAAGAACTACGCACTGCCTATAACGCCTGCTTGCCGAAGCTGAGCGAATATTCGACAGAAATGGGGCAAAACGAGACTTTGTTCAACGCCTACCGCTCGATAGCCGAAAGCGCTGAGTTCAATCAGCTGACCATCGCGCAACAAAAAATCATCCGCAACGCTTTACGCGATTTCAAATTATCCGGCATCGATTTAGACCCAGAAAAAAAGCTTCGTTTTAAGCAAATTAGCCAGGACTTATCGCAATTGGCCAGCCAATTTGAAGAAAATCTAATGGATGCGACCAATCACTGGAGCAAATTGCTGAACAACCCTGATGCGCTTGCCGGCCTGCCTGATTCAGCTATCGTGCAAGCCAGACAAAGCGCTGTCAGCCAAAACCTGGATGGCTGGCTCATCACCTTGCAATTTCCGTCTTACAATGCGGTGATGACCTACGCCGACAACCGAAAATTGCGTCAAGAACATTATTACGCCTATTGCACACGAGCATCAGATCAAGGACCGGACGCCGGACACTTCGACAACAGTGAAGTTATGGAAAAAATTTTGGCCTTGCGTCATGAAAAAGCTCAGCTGTTAGGCTATAACAATTACGCCGAATTATCACTGGCCCGAAAAATGGCGGAAAGTACAGAAGAGGTATGCGGCTTTTTGGAAAACTTGGCAGATCGCTCCTGGCGTCAGGCGCGCAAGGATTTAATCGAGTTAAAGGAATTCGCCCGACAACATTGCGGAATCGAGGATGTTCAAGCTTGGGATATTGCTTATATTTCCGAAAAAATGCGCCAACAGTTATACCAGTTGTCACAAGAAGAAGTCAGAGCCTATTTTCCCATCACCACGGTTTTGCCGGGACTATTCGCCATCGTCAAACGGCTCTACGGTTTGCGCATCAGCGAAATCAGCGGCTTCGACAGCTGGCACCCGGATGTCCGCTTTTTCGAAATTCGTGATCGTGACGATCAAATTCGCGGTCGATTTTATACCGATTTATACGCCCGTCCGAAAAAGCGCGGCGGCGCTTGGATGGACGACTGTGTGGGCCGAAAAAAATTTGACGACCACGTGCAAATACCCGTCGCCTATCTGACCTGCAATTTCACCCCACCCACTAGCCTGAAAGAGGAAAGTTTGGCGACGGGTACTGAACCCGCACCATCGGCTGGCGATCTCCCTGCTTTGTTAACACACGATGAAGTTACCACGCTATTTCATGAATTTGGCCATGGCCTTCATCACCTGCTGACTCAGGTCGATCATCTGGGCGTTTCGGGCATTAACGGCGTAGAATGGGATGCCGTCGAATTACCCAGCCAGTTTATGGAAAATTGGTGTTGGGAGAAAGACGCGCTGGAACTGATTTCCGGGCACTATCAGAGCGGCGAAAAACTTCCCGAGGACTTATTCAATAAAATTCTGGCCGCGAAAAACTTTCAATCCGGCATGATGATGGTCAGACAACTGGAATTCAGCCTGTTTGATTTTAGAATTCACCGCGACTATGACCCTAAAAAAGGCGGTCGAATTTACCCCATTCTGGATCAGGTCCGCACCCAAGTCGCGGTCGTCAAAGCGCCTGCATTCAACCGATTTGCGCATGGTTTCGCACATATTTTTGCCGGTGGTTACGCTGCGGGTTATTACAGTTACAAATGGGCGGAAGTGCTGTCCAGCGACGCCTTTTCATTATTTGAAGAGAAGGGTATTTTTGATCCGGAAACCGGCCAGGCTTTTATGACCAAGATCCTCGAACAAGGCGGCAGCCACAACGCAATGGATTTATTTGTTCACTTTCGCGGCCGCAAACCCACCATTGACGCCTTGCTTAGACATAACGGCATCGCTGCATGAAATATCGCGATCTACGCGACTTTATCGCGCAATTGGAAAGCCAGAGCGAACTCAAACGTATCAAGACCGCCATTGATCCCTACCTGGAAATGACCGAAATTTGCGACCGAACCTTGAAGCAGAGCGGCCCCGCCTTACTGTTTGAAAATCCAATCGGCTCGCAAATCCCGGTTCTGGGCAATCTGTTCGGCACCGCGCGCCGCGTAGCGATGGGCATGGGCGCCACATCGGTATCCGAGCTGCGCGGCATCGGCGAAGTGCTGGCTACGCTGAAAGAGCCCGAGCCTCCCAAAGGCATGAAAGACGCCTGGGAAAAATTTCCGGTCTTCAAACAAGTGCTAAATATGGCGCCCAAATTAGTCAAAGACCCGCCCTGCCAGGAAATTGTCAAACAAGGCTCCGACATCGATCTGAGCGACTACCCTATTCAAACCTGCTGGCCGGACGATGCGGCGCCACTGATTACCTGGCCCTTAGTCATCACCAAAGGACCGCATAAAGAGCGCCAGAATCTGGGCATTTACCGGCAGCAAGTCATCGGCAAAAACAAAGTTATCATGCGCTGGCTTACCCATCGCGGCGGTGCGCTGGACTTTAAAGAATGGACGCAAACCTATCCCGGCCAACCCTTTCCGGTGGCCGTCGCCTTGGGCGCAGACCCGGCGACGATACTGGCGGCGGTCACGCCGATTCCTGATTCGCTTTCTGAATATGCCTTTGCCGGCTTGCTCCGCGGCAGTAAAACCGAAGTCGCCAATATTCTAGGCCATGATTTGCAGGTACCGGCCAGCGCCGAAATTGTTCTTGAAGGCTTTATTTATCCCGGCGAAACGGCAGCAGAAGGCCCCTTTGGCGATCATACCGGTTATTACAATGAAGTTGATGAATTTCCGATTTTCACGATTGAGCGCATCACGCAACGGCACTCGCCTATTTATCACAGCACCTATACCGGCAGGCCTCCCGATGAGCCCGCCATCTTGGGTGTCGCACTTAATGAAGTGTTCGTCCCCATTTTGCAAAAACAATTCCCGGAAATCATCGACTTTTATCTGCCGCCGGAAGGCTGCTCGTACCGAATGGCTGTCATCAGCATGAAAAAGCAATACGCTGGCCACGCCAAAAGAGTTATGTTTGGCACCTGGTCGTTTTTGCGCCAATTCATGTATACGAAATTTGTCATTGTTGTCGATGACGATGTCGATGTCCGCAATTGGCAGGATGTGATTTGGGCAATCACGACGCGCATGGACCCGGCGCGCGATTTAACCATTCTGGAAAATACCCCGATCGACTATCTTGATTTTGCCTCGCCGGTATCAGGCTTAGGTTCCAAAGTCGGGTTCGACGCCACCAACAAATGGCCGGGTGAAACCCAGCGGGAGTGGGGAAAGCCTATCGCCATGTCAAAAGCGGTTAAAACACGGGTCGATCAACTTTGGGACACGCTATTTTAACGTATGCCGGCAATTGATCGTTCAGCCCTGATTAATCAATTTTCGATAAAGTAAGCCATAGTCAAGCGTATTTTTAACATCCACATCACCACAAAACGAGGCGTTATTATGAACAGCAAAATTTTAGCCATGAGTATCAGCACGCTGCTTTTATCCGCATGTGTGACCGATCCCTACACCGGCCAATCAACGATGAGCAACACGATGAAAGGCGGCGGCATTGGCGCTGCCGTGGGCGCCGGCGCCGGCACCTTATTTGGCGGCAACGATCTTAAAAACGCCGCATTTGGCGCGTTAGCCGGAGGCGCGGTCGGAGCTGCGGTAGGCGCTTATATGGATAAACAGCAACGAGAGATGGAGCAGTCCTTGCAAGGCACGGGCATCGACGTGCAACGCACGGCTGAAAACACGCTGAGCTTGAATATGCCGAGCAGCATTACCTTTGGCTTCAATTCCGCCAACTTAACGCCGCAAGCTCAATCCGCGCTAGATGCTGTAGCCAATGTGCTCAATCAGTATCGAGACTCCACCATTACCATCACCGGCCATACCGACGATATCGGCGCCGACAATTATAATCAGAAACTCTCCGAACAGCGGGCCGCCAGCGTGTCCGCTTATTTATCACAGCGTGGCGTAAGCTATACGCGCTTAAGCACACACGGCATGGGCGAAAGAATGCCGAAATTCCCTAATGACAGCGAGGCCAATCGGGCGCAAAACCGGCGCGTTGAATTAGCCATTGTCGCCAACAATAATGCCGGCGGCGCTCAAAGCGCGCCGCAGCAGCCTGGCTATCCGCCACAACAATACCCGCAACAACAAAACTATCCGCCTCAGCAGGGTTATCCTCAACAGCGCTACCCTCAGCAACAAGGCTACCCGCCTCAGCAGCCTTACTCTCAACCACCAGGCGGTTATCCACCGCAACAATACCCGCAACCGCCTCAATATCCTCAGCAACCGGGTTATCCGCAACCCTATGGCTACCCTCAATAAGACGCTGATTTTCCGTTAATTGCGCACAAGGATGTGCGGTTTAATCGGTCAAAGGCTCAGCGCCAAGCAAAATACAAGTTCAGGCCAACTCTAATTTTTAAAGGCGCTCTTAATTGCTTGCATAAGCTGCCCAGGTTAGGATAAAGGTTTGACAGCCTCACCGGAGCCTCTGATGAAAAAGTTTCTCAACAGCGTAGATTCCTTACTGGATGACAGTTTAAACGGCTTTGCCTTGGCGCACGCCGATATTGTCGATCTGAACTTGCAACCGCACTTCATTCGCCGAAAAAACCTCGCCCAAGCCAAAGTAGCATTAATTTCCGGAGGCGGCTCGGGCCATGAGCCTTTGCACGCCGGCTTTGTTGGCGCCGGAATGTTGGACGCCGCTTGCCCTGGTCAGATTTTTACCTCTCCGACGCCGGATCAAATGCTCGCCGCCGCTCAAGCGGTTGATCAAGGCCGCGGCATTTTGTTCATCGTCAAAAATTACGCAGGCGACGTGATGAATTTTGAAATTGCCGCCGAAATGCTAGACAGCCCGAACGCCACCGTTCTAGTTAACGATGACGTTTCACTGCCAAAAACGCACAGTATTGGCCGGCGCGGCGTCGCGGGTACGGCTTTGATTGAAAAAATGGTCGGCGCCGCCGCCGAGCGCGGGGATGATTTAGCCGCCTGCAAAGCTTTAGGGGATCGCATTAATGAAACGACCGCCTCCATAGGCGTAGCTTTGACCAGCTGCACGGTTCCCGCTTTGGGCAAACCCACATTTAACTTATCAGAAAGCGAAATTGAAATGGGCGTTGGCATTCACGGCGAGCATGGACAAAAAACAGTACCGTTGATGAGCGCCAGCGAAATTGTCGATGTCATGGCAAACACGCTCTATCAGGAACTTAAGCCACAAAAGCATCAGCCGGTTTTATTGCACATCAATGGATTCGGCGCTACCCCATTAATCGAGCTGTATTTGATCTATCAGCTGGCCGCCACTTATTGGCAAAAGCAGGGCTTAACGATCGCCCGCTCGCTGGTCGGCAACTTTACCACATCGCTGGACATGGCGGGCTGCTCAATGACACTGAGTCTTTTGGATGAAGAACTTATTCGTTTGTGGGACGCGCCAGTCCACACCGCTGCATTAAGATGGGGATGCTGACGCGCCAGTCAACGCATCGACTATTGCTGTGATCATCAACTGAGCCGTTTTGGCACCAGCATCGATCTGGCCTTTGCTACGTTCGCCTAGAAAGGACGCCCGACCTTTAGTCGCGATCATGTCGCGTGTCGACTCCATGCCGTCAAAAGCAACGCGCGAGACATTTTGCAGCAGTTCGCTTAGTTCGGTAGCAGCGCTGTTGGCGACCAAATAGTCTGCGACCGGTATCAGTACGTCAAGCAGGGTTTTTTCGCCAGCGCTCGCTTTGCCACGCTGTTTAACCGCCTCAACACCCTGTGCGAAAATCACAGCAAAACCGGCCCGATCGACAATCTGGTCACGCGCTGTCTTGCTCATCGCGATAAACAACGTGCCGTATAAGGACCCTGCCGCGCCGCCTATCGTCGACATTAAAATCATGCCTATTTTCTGCCAGGCAGCCGGCCAGGCTAATGAAGTTAGCTCCTGGCTTTGGTGCAACAGAGCCGATAAGCCGCGCTGAAGATTAAAAACATGATCACCGTCACCCAAAGCCTGGTCCAGCAAGGTTACCTCATCTGCTTGATTTTCGATAGCTTGAGCAATAGCCTGAATTAAATCCGGCAAACAAGCGGGGGTAATTTTCATCGCAACACCTCGGCTAGGAATGAAGTCTGGCACTAGATTGTAAAAACTCTTCTGTGATCTGACAATAAAAACAAGCGCTCTCGGAATTAAAAAATCGTAATAATTATTCAGCCACAAATCAACACGGATTAAACAGATTGCTTGTGTTGCTTATTATAAATAACTGATGTTACGCACCATTATGTAAGGCACGTTGATTTATTCTGTTGTGTCGCTCTTGTGACGCATGATTTAATCGGGTTCTCGCACCCGAAGACGAGATACTTTCTTTTGCATCGCCAAAAGAAAGTATCCAAATAAAAAGCGACCCGACGATTCCGCCTGTACCCTGCGCGTCTTGCTTTTGGCGATGCTCGGGGGCGGAAAAACGGGGCTACCCCGTCTCGGTGCCGTCGATGTCGTGACCTTGATTCGACCGAAACGGAGGGTTGGGTTTTATCCCCCTTATGCCGCGCCGAGCACCGCAGGTTTTGAACGGTTCTACCCGAAGGGGCGATACAGGGACGTATCGCGTTTTCCGTAAGGGCTGGGAGGCCCTTTCGGAAAACCCCCGTTCAAAGCCGAGGCGCACGGGTACACGCGGCATTGGGGTGTCGTTTCTTTTCGATACTTTTCTTTGGACAAGCAAAGAAAAGTATCCCGCTCGCCGGTGCGGGAACCGGCATTCAAAACTACCGTCGCGTTAGCGACAGCCCGTGAATACGGAAACACGCTTGCTTGCGTAACATCACATAAATAAGTCGTTTAAACATCGGCTCATTTCCAAAATTCATGAGCAATCCCAGCTCAATCGTGGTCGCCTTCAACGAGTTGAGTAACGGCGCTTCATATGCAGGTTCAAGGCAACAACCCCCTTTAAGTTCTTTATATTTCAGTTTACCAGTGTGCATCTGCGTCAATCCGTGGCTGAATAGTTACAAATCGTAATCCTTAATTTATTTGGCAATCAGATTTAGGCATTTTCTGGATTCAACGCCCAGAAATGCCCTCTAACAGCGAAATCCCGCTGAAATTTTGTTATTATTACACTCGCTTAACTCAACGGCTAAGACAGTCGTCTGTTAATGACCCAAAGCCGTAAAACACTAGCCGGCGCACCGCCAGCCCTAATGAACTGCCATTCCTGTTGATTCAAGCATTCCTTTACCCCGAAACAACACTGAGATGAAAATCGTCAAAGCTTGCTTGTCAATATTGTTCATCGCGATGATTGGCGCGGTTCTATACCTGACTCAAGCCGGCCTTTATCTGGAAGAAGAATTTGGCCTTCCTTTGCTGTTCACACTACGCGGCCCGCAACAACCGCCAGAAAATGTGGTCATTGTCAGTATCGACAACACCTCTTCGGAAATCCTGCATTTACCGGATGACCCGGAAAAATGGCCGCGCGCCTATTATGCCGAACTCATCCAAAAGCTTAACCGGCAAAATCCAGCGCTCATTGCGTTTAATTTACACTTCGGCGAAGCACGCGATGCGAAAAACGACCAAAGATTGGCCTTGTCCATGGCTAGTCAAAACAATATCATTTTGAGCAATTATCTAAAGCAATATTCGCTGGCGTCGCTCGATAACCAAGCTTTCACTTACGAACGGATTATTGATCCGATTACTGTTCTTGATCATGCGGCTTTAGCAACAGCGCCGTTTCCGCTGCCCAAAACGGCGTCGACGGTGAAACAATTCTGGGCTTATAAACAAAGTGCAGGCGGCATACCCACGTTTCCTGTCGCAATTTTTCAGTGTTTTGTGCTGCAGCAGGCCTTTCAGGAAGTCAAGCAACTGTTAGATCACATTGCCCCGGAATTGGCTTCGCTGCTACCGGCAACTTTCCGCCAATTGAACGGAAAATCAAAGGTTATCGAAGTGCTCCGCAAAATCAAAACACGGCTGGAAAACGACCCTCAAGCCGTACAAGCGTTGGCGCAGTTGATCAAGCACAAGCCCTACACACCGGCAAAACAACAGCTTTTACTCGCTTGGCTAACTTTGTTACAAGCACAGGAGAGCCTTTATTTGAATCATTACGGCGGCGCTGACACGATCACAACCATTCCGTTTTACCAGGCCATTGAGATGGAGATTTTAAATCCCAATTTATTCCGCGACAAAATTGTTTTGGTTGGCTATTCAGAGTCCATTGAACCGGAAAAGAACCAAGGCTTGTATAGCGTGTTTACCAACGCGCCCGGCGAAACAATCAGCCCAATTGAAATCGCCGCCACTGCCGTAGCCAATCTGATCGACAACAATTGGATTAGATCAATCAATTTGGATCAGCAATTTTTTCTGATTTTCGTGTGGGGCCTGGTTGTAGCTGGCTGTTACCGCTTCGCTTGCTATTATCTATCCGTAGGCCTAATTACCTTATTTCTTTTCAGCGCGGCTTATCTTGGCTTTGCTTATTATCGATTTTGCCATGATTATCTTTGGCTACCCGTGTTTATTCCGCTGTTGATACAGAGTCCTTGTGCTTTCGTAGCAGCAACCATTTCTCGGTTTCTGCAAAGCAAAGCCGAAAAGCGCAGCCTGCAAAAGGCTTTTAGCTTTTATTTGCCTAACGATGTGGTCAATCAAGTCAGCAACAAGGCGGATGCCGAATCTTTACTGCAGTTCGGCGAACTGATGCAGGGCGTATGCATGGCTACGGACGCCGGTCAATACACCACTCTTGCTGAAACGATGAATGCGCTGGATATCAACGTGTTGATGAATCGCTATTATGGCGTAATGTTTCCACAAGTTATTCAACATCACGGCATTATTTCCGATGTCGTTGGCGATGCCATGGTCGCATTATGGGCAAAACCGGTTGCCGACATTCAGTGTCGGATGAATGCCTGCCAAGCGGCATTAAGAATCAAATCAGCGGTTGATCGATTTAACCAATCGCAAACGCATCCATTAGTCACTCGAATCGGCTTGCATTACGGCGAAATGCGCTTGGGCAATGTTGGCGCCAGCAGCCATTATGAATACCGGGCCATTGGCGACACCGTCAATACGGCCACGCGAATTGAAGGCCTAAATAAAGTGCTAGGCACACAAATTTTGCTGTCAAATCATGTGATCGAAAATCTGTCGGGTTTTGCAATACGTGAAATGGGCGTATTCATTCTAAAAGGCAAAACCCTGCCACTCGTAATTTACCAATTGCTTGAGCCTACTGATAACCATTGGCCGCATTTGGTCAGCCGTTTCACCGAAGCGCTTAAACAATTCCAAAGCCATCAGTGGCCGGAAGCGCTCGCTAGTTTCCAGGAACTGAATAAGTGCTTTCCGGAAGATGGGCCAACGCAATTTTATCTTCGTTACCTAAGGCAACATTACCCATTCGCCAATGAAAAACCTATCGCCAGCCCAATCGCATGCATCGAAATTAGGTAATATTACCCATTGGTTGCATTGATAGATTCCATACGCTTACAATAGGCGCTAGAGTGAAATGTCTTACCGCTGAACGGAATTATTTCGCTTGGGTTTCCTTAAGATAAAGGAAAAACCTATCACTTAAGTTGTACCGGTAAAACCTGCGATGCTTCAGAAAATCAATTTTTGCTGTGTGCTTGTTTTCCTGACGCTTTCAAACGACCTACGGGCAGCCCCCGAATGCCGCTCAGAAATTGCAAAAGTCGTTTCCATCCAGGGCCAGGTTGAAATACAACACGCCGGTGCAAATGACTGGCAAGCTGCGCGGGAAGACGACATTTTTTGCCCAGGCGACAAAGTTCGTACCGCAAAATGGAGCCGCTCCACCTTGGTGCTCAACAATCAAGCCATTGTTACCCTTGACCAAAACACCACGCTGATTTTTCCGGAGACTGAGCTTAAGCGTGAGAAAGCGTCATCGCCCTGGTTGCTCAATTTATTACAAGGCGCCAGTTTTTTTCGCAGCCGCGAAACGCAGCGTCTCAATATTCAAACGCCATTTATCAATGCCGTGCATGAAGGCACTGAGTTTTTAGTGTCCGTATCTCGCCAAAAAACCGAGATTTCTGTTTTTGACGGCCTGGTTTCAGGCATCAGCAACAACGGCAACATTCAGATAACCAAAGGCTACAAGGGCATTGCCGCAGCCGATCGCCCGCCTCAATTAGAGGCGCTCAAGATTAGTCCTGAAGATGCCGTGCAATGGTCGCTATTCTATCCGCCCCTCTTGGATAATCATGGCTTGCAATTGCTTTATCCCGAAACTTCGCCTGGCATAGTGCAGGCATATGAACAAGGCAAGATTCATCAAGCCTTGGCGTTGTTAGCTGCAATCCCGCCGCCACAGCGAAATAGCCGGCACTTTATTATTCAAGCCGGATTGTTGCTGAGCGTTGGCCGAGTCGATGAAGCGCAAACTGCGCTCCTTCAGGTTCTGCATAACGATCCCGCCGCCAGTGACGTTTATGCCTTGCAAGCTGTTATTGCTGTCACTAAAAACCGGCAAGCATCGGCTTTGGCGTTTGCGCAAAAAGCCGCTGCTATAAGCCCCAAATCATCACTTGCCAAGATTGCTCTGTCTTACGCCCAACAGTCGTTGTTTAATCTGGAAAGCGCCTTGCAAGCCGTCCAGCAAGCGCTAAAGCTAAATCCCAACCATGCGCTCGCTTGGGCCAGGCTGTCTGAGTTGCAGCTCTCTGTTGGAAATCACGACAGCGCGTTAGCTGCTGCAGAAAAAGCCCGAACGCTTAATCCAAAACTGGCGCGCACACAAACAGTCCTGGGTTTTGCCCATCTTGCCCAAATGAAGAGCGCTGCAGCTTTATTAGCCTTCGAACAAGCAATCGAGCTTGATTCATCAGATCCTTTACCGCGCCTCGGTTTCGGTCTTTGTCAAATTAGTCAAGGCTTGTTGAAAAAAGGCGTACAACAGCTGGAAGCCGCGGTCAATCTTGACCCCACTAATGCGCTAACCCGAAGTTACCTGGGCAAAGCCTATTACGAATTGCGCAATTCGGATTACGCAAATACGGAATTCAATCTAGCCAAAGTCAGCGATCCGAAAGACCCGACCCCTTGGTTTTACGGCGCCATATTAAAACAAACCACAAACCAACCCGTCGCCGCATTGCACGACATGCAAAAAGCCATCGAGTTAAACGATAATCGCGGCGTCTATCGCTCCAATTTATTGCTTGACCAAGACTTGGCCGCGCGCAGCGCGGGTTTAGGCCGAATCTACACTGATTTGGGATTTCAACGCTTGGGTTTGGTTCAGGGCTGGAAATCAGTCAATATCGATCCGGCAGATTTTTCGGCGCATCGATTACTGGCAGACACTTATAGCTCTCAGCCGCGCCATGAAATTGCCCGAGTCAGTGAACTGCTGCAATCTCAATTGCTGCAGCCAATCAATTTAACGCCCGTTCAGCCCCAACTAGCGCAAAGTAATATTTTGATTGTGGATGGCTTGGGGCCTTCGTCTTTATCTTATAATGAATTCAACCCTTTATTTACCCGCAACCGCTTCGCCTTACAAGCATCAGGCATTTACGGCAGCCACAATACCTGGGGCGAAGATGTAGTTCATTCGGGGGTATGGGATAAGGCTTCTTATAGCCTGGGGCAGTTTCACTACGAAACCCAAGGCTATCGTAAACATAATTTTGTTGATCAGGATATTTATAACGCTTTTCTTCAAGGCAATATTACCGATGCCTTAAGTATGCAGGCGGAATACCGCCATGAAGAAAGATTAAACGGCAATTTGTCTGTTGATTTCAACGATCCGAACGATCCAGACAGGCCAATTGAAGAAATAACCGAAAATCGATTTCTTGACACTTATCGTATCGGCGGACGGCATCAGTTTTCACCTAACTCATCGTTAACCGCTTCACTGATTTATCAAGAAGCCCGTTTTCAAACCGAAAACCCGCGCGTCGATTTAACAAAAGTGCAGCGAAATGGCTTCATTTCCGAGCTGCAGCACCAGTATATCAAGCCGCTTTTCAAATCCATCACCGGCTTTAGTTATCTCGATCAGCGTAGCCGAATTGAAATTACGCCGCTCGATCTGATTCCTGAAGAAGCGATGCCCATCAGAGACGGTCAAGACTTAACCAGAACCCACCTGTACAATTATTCGCATGTCCAGCTGACTAATCAACTTAAAACAACATTGGGACTGTCTTACGATACTTACCATTTTGCCAGCGATGTCTCTGCCAGACGCGGCCTCAATAAAAATCCGCTGAGCCCGAAATTGGGCTTGATTTGGAATCCGGCGCAAAGAACTACGCTAAGAGCTGCGCTTTTCCGGACCTTAAACGTTACCCGGACCGCCAATCAAACTATCGAACCTACCCAGGTGGCTGGCTTCAACCAATTTTTTGATGATGTGAATGGCACTATCGCTTGGCGCTATGGCGGCGCTATCGATCAGGTCTTTTCCAATGACTTTGCTGCTGGCGTTGAATATTCCGAACGCAAACTGGATGTGCCCAGCTCAGGGCGGATTTTTAACTGGAGCGAGCAATTAGCTCGCGCTTATCTTTACGCCACACCTGCAGCGCCACTGTCTTTAAGCCTGGAATATTTTTACGAGCGCTTTGATAAAGACGTTAGCCCATTTAGTGGCGCCAATCCAAGCCAAGGGGTTTTGGACGTCACGACGCATTGGTTGCCGCTCACGATCAATTATTTTCATCCATCCGGATTATCCTTAATGGTTAAATCAACCTACGTCAATCAATCCGGACTGTTTGAAAAAAACGGCATGCCGTTTCGTGGCCATTCTGATTTTTTTCTCTTTGACATCAATCTCAACTACCGCTTGCCTGCGCGTTATGGCATGCTGAGCTTTGGCATAAAAAACCTGTTTAACAATCGCTTTGATTACCAAAGCACAAGTCAAACTTCTGATTCAAATGAAATTCTGTTTGCGCCCGAAATGACATTATTTACCCGATTAAAACTTGCTTTTTAACATTGCCTTTCACCCGCAACCAAGGAGCCACCAATGAAAACGTCTAAAAAACTTGCAAAACTATTTTCTGATTCCGGTTTGCTTTCGGGAATTTCACTGAGCAGCCTGGTTTTTCTGTCTCTTAGCGCAAACCCGGGCTTTGCTGAAGAACCGGTTAAAAGCCGAAGCGTCAACCCAGCCAATCTGTCATTAAATCTGGCCGCCGCTAATCCCAGTAAAGAGGAGAAAAACGTTGAGTTAATTGTTAAATATCTGTCTGGAGGTACGATTGTAGTCACTGATCCCAAAGGCGAAATCATTGCCAGATCACCTAACGACATGAAACCTCAAGGCCCCTTAATGGAATTACGCAATGTTTCGTTCGCTACAGTCACCGAAACTACAAACGAGCCGGATCCGCGGGATCCCAAACTGGGTTTGCTGGACTTCCTCATTTCACCGGCGAACGCAGCAACCGTGAAATATGAATATCATATAACCAAAATTGATGGCGATGTCGTTTCCTGCCGAAAACACCGGGTAACGCCGTTACCGCATGCCTTTGTCGGTTATTGCTAATTAATGAGAACAGCATGTCTGTTGTACTTTCTGAACGCGGCAGTTTCAAGCCAGGGATGGCTTCATTCTTAATCAGCCCAGAGGACTATCGTGCAATCTGAAATTTTCTCGGCCTTAAAATCAATTCCTTTTCTCAGTCATCTGTCCGATGAAGCACTGCTGGCTCTGGCCACAAAGGCAAAATCGGTTAAATACCCAAAGCAGGCCACGATAATCAGTGAGGGCGACGATACCACGTCGCTTTATGTCATTCTGTCCGGGAAGGTTCGTGTTTATAGCAGCGATGACAAAAGCAAGGAAGTCACTTTGGTTATTCAGGAGGCAGGCACTCATTTTGGCGAGCTGGCCTTGCTCAGCGACGAGCCGCGATCAGCCTCGGTAGAAACCCTGGAAAAAACCGTTTGCGGCGTCATTTCCAAAGCTGATTTTCTCAACTGGCTAAAACAGCATCCGGAAGTCGCAATTTCTTTATTGAGTGTGTTATCCGAAAAAATTCGCTATCTGACCGAAAAAGTTAAGCAAATGGCCTTATCGAATGTGTATGAAAGAACCATAAAGGTGCTCTATGAGATGGCCCGAAAAGAAGATGATATTTTGGTCATTCATAACCGGCCAACCCAGCAAGAACTTGCCAACATGGTTGGCGCTTCGCGAGAGATGATCAATAAAATCATGCACGAATTGACCAAAGGCGCGTATATCGTGATTCAAGACAAAACGTTAAGAATCGAACGCCATTTACCCGCATCCTGGTAAATGGCTTTGCGCCACATGGCAAGCGACGAATTATGGCCCTCAATACTGATTTTTTTGCTTATTATATAAAGCAAGGACTTGTCTGACGTAATTTTGTGTTTCAGGATATGGCGGAATGGAGTTATTGTATTTGATGACTGCATTTTCGCCCGCATTATAGGCGGCAACAGCCAAATCCAGATTAGGGGTAAATAAATCGATCAAATAGCGTAAATAACGGGTGCCGCCTTCAACATTTTGATCCGGGTTAGTCCGATTGGTCACGCCAAATCGTCTTGCCGTATCCGGCATTAACTGCATCAAACCGACGGCGCCGGCGGATGAAACCGCATTTGAATTATAAGCCGATTCAGTTTGAATCACCGCATGCACCAACTTGGCGTCAACCTGGTTCCGGTAAGCCACCTGGTTAATTAAATCCATATATTTCTTCTTGTTAACGCCCATGTAAGCGCGCACATTGACCCGGCTATAGTCGGCAAAACGCGGGTAACGCTGCTGCGCCTTGGTCTGAATGATGCGTTTATAAAGGCTATGCCGCGGCTCATCGGTATAGTATGTCCGGCCGTCACTATCAACAAATTTATATATATCGGCCAGAATATCGTTCGACATAAACAAGATGGATAAAACAATTACAACTCTCATCATTATTGTTACCTCAGGCAGGTATAATGCTTACAAAACTAGCGGCCTGCGCCGCTCTCTGTCTTGCTTGCTCGACCGTATCCGCATTAGCTAAAGCAACCCCCATGCGTCTGTTCACAGAGGTTTCGGGCTTAGCAAACAATCTTACTTCGCTGTCCGGCACTGCAAGCGCCTTATCTAATCCTTCATAAACAATATCTGTTGCGGCGGCTTTACCCAGTATCACTGCGCTTGCGCCTACCTGCCGCATGCCGGTATCCACCGGCAATCCTAAAATGGCTCTCACATGCAACTCAAATTCATTCTGCTTTTGAGTAATCATTGTAGTCATCCCGGTATCATGGGGTCTGGGACTAACTTCACTAAACCAAACTTGATCGCCTTTGATAAACAACTCAACGCCATATAAACCCAACCCGCCAATTTCGTCAGTTACCTTGCGGGCAATAGCTTGAGCCGACTGAAGCGCCGCAGGGTTCATTAATTGGGGCTGCCAACTTTCGCGATAATCGCCATTTTCCTGCCAATGACCAATCGGCTCGCAAAAATGAGTTTCAATCTGCCCCGCCGCATTCAGCGCCCTAACCGTCAGCAAGGTAATCTCAAAATCAAAATCAATGGCCGATTCGACAATAACTTTTCCAGTATCGACTCGCCCGCTTGACCTGGCATAGTCCCAAGCATCTTCAAGTTGGCCAGCCGATTTCACCATCGATTGCCCTTTTCCCGATGATGACATCGTCGGCTTCACGAAACACGGATAACCAATCCGGCTTTCGACGGCCTGCAACAGTTCTGCAAAGCTCTCCGCAAACGCATAGCGCGAAGTGGGCAATTGTAAGCGCTCGGCAACCAGCCTGCGAATGCCCTCACGGTTCATGGTCAATTGAATCGCCCTGGCATTTGGCACAACAGTGCTTAAACCTGCTTGCTCTATATCGGCAAGTGCCTGAGTTTCTATAGCTTCAATTTCTGGAATTATATAATTTGGCCGCTCTAAAGCGATTAACTTTTTCACGGCTTCCGCATCCATCATGTCAATCACATAACTGCGGTGCGCCACCTGCTGTGCCGGCGCATTCGGATAGCGGTCAACCGCAACAACTTCCACACCATAACGCTGTAAAGAAATGACCAGTTCTTTGCCCAACTCGCCACTACCTAATAACAAGGCCTTAGTTGCGCTTTTTGACAAGGCGGTTCCGATTTTCATGGCGAATCGGCTAAGTAGCTGTCGATATCTTCTTTGGAAAAACCGATCTTTTTCGCAACGCGGTCGGCGTGACTCACGCGCGAAATACCATCGATGAGCCGATAAGTTGGAGCGTCATGAGCAAACTCCACCTGCTTCGCCAAACCAACGCCTTGCTGCACAAAGTTATCCACCAATTGATGATTATGGGTAATCAGAATAGTACTGTTGCCTTTACGGTAAAAACCATTGAGCACATTAGAAGAGGATTCCATTTTTTCTTCAAAGGTGGTGCCTTCCGATAACTCGTCCAGAACCACCAGACTTTTTGCCGTTGTAGCCAAAAATATGGCCTTTGTTCTTTTCAACTCCGTGCCAAAGCGGCCCTCCCCATCATCTAAATGACTAATTTCGGGCGCTTGATAGAATATTTTATCGGCAACGGTAAGATTCGCCAACTGAGCCGGCACAAAGCAGCCGATTTGAGCCAATAGCTGAATTTGTGTGACTGTTTTACAAAACGCAGTTTTACCGCCGCTATTCGGCCCGGTCACCAAAACCAGCTTATCTTCCTGCAAGTCAAGATCATTACCAACATAGTCCGGATTCGCTTTGGCTAAAACCGGATTTTTGGCGTCTGTCAATTTAATCTGATGATGTTTTCCGTCTAATAAAGTCGGCATGACCATCGGGTGGCCAAATTGCTCGGCAAATTTGATAAAAGCTAATAATTCGTCCAATTGGCCTAAGGCATCAAGCAACTGCCCCACTTCGGCAGAGCTTCTAAATTCGTTGCGTAACGGGATAATGCAACTATCGCGATCAAATCCGCCTACGATAGGAAAATACAGCAACAGCAATGGCGCCAAAAAAATGGCCTGGGTCGGAACTGAAGCCGCCAAATCCACCGGCGCAAATTGTGAGAGAAGCCAAACCAACGCAAACAAAATAAACAGCAACAAAGGTTTAAATAAGCTTGGCTTAAAAAGAATGGCCGGAGCCATGGAATTTTTTCTTTCCTGCTTCGACAAAATTCCTCTTTCAGTAACATAAGCGGGGCCCTCCATCAAGGAATAAGCACGAGTCCCGGCAAATGCTTTAATCGTATCGATAATCTGAATTAAATAGGCTGTCTTCACTCCGTCAATCGCCTGAATCCGGCTAACTAGTTCAAGCACAAAGCGAACGCCTCGTTTATACTGCAAATAGCCATAACCTTCGATTTCTTGCGGGTCGCGAGCTGTTCCGAATGAGCCTAAAAACGCCCCGAACAATAACAAATAAAAGTTTCTTTCCCCAGCCGCTGCATTCAGCAGCGCTTGCTCCAGCGCTTCTTTTAGCGCGGGATCGCTGCGCAACTCTTCAACCGACGCCTGTTTAGCTTTAATCTGATCAATGTCAGCCGATGGCTGGGCTAATGAACGGTATAAAACTGCTTGTCCAATGGTTGTCGAAGCATGGTTGGCAGCGTCAAAAACCTTATCGACCTCAATCGTATTAAAGGCGCTTTCATCAATTACGCCGTCGCCGGTCGCTAAAGGTTTGCAAACCTTAATAACAGGCCATTCGCTTTGCCAAATTTGTAATAATGTTTCTTTCATGAGCGTCTTTTTTTGTTATCAACGAGGCCAAAAACTAATATCGCCGCAACCACAATACCGGAAAGCATCATAGTTTGCTTTTCAGCGCCTAACAAATAAGCGGTGCCGCTGCCAACGCCCATACCAACGCCAGCAAAAGCCAAACTACGCATTAAACGGCAAAACGAGCAATTTTTATACGCTTTCATTTAATCAACTATAGCCCGTTAGAGTTTTTCAGCCAACAAAGTCAGCATCAACTCAACATGCGCGTCAGAATCATTAAGCGCAGGAATATAATGATATGCTTCTCCGCCAGCCCCGATAAACACCGCTTTGTTTTCCATCGCAATTTCTTCCAGCGTTTCCAAACAATCGACAGCAAAACCGGGGCAAACTACATCAATTCGTTTTATCCCTAAGGCAGGCAGTTTTTTCAAGGTATCAGCACAATAAGGCTTCAGCCATTCCGCCTTGCCGAATCGGGACTGAAACACCAATTTCCATTCATTATCCTGAAGTTGCAATCGTTGCGCAACCAGTTCAGCGGTTTTCTGGCAATGTAAAAAATACGGATCGCCTAATTGTGTTAAACGCGCCGGCAAGCCATGAAAAGACATCAGTAATAACTGATTCTTTCCGCCTTGCCTCTGCCAAGCAAGTTTGATGGATTCGGCAATCGCAGCGAGATAAGCGCTGTGCTGAAAATAATCGCTGATGAATTGAAGATGAGGAAGATGCCGCCACCGGTTTAATTCTTTAACCACACCGTCATAAATCGACGCTGTCGTGGTCGAAGAGTATTGCGGATACAAAGGCAGCACAAGCAAATGCGTAACGCCTAACTCCTGAAACCGGCGTAAACGACTGGCAATCGAAGGCTGGCCATAACGCATGGCATAATCGGTAACAACTGTTTCTCCGTCTAATTTTCCGGCTATTTTTTCGCCTAGTTGCCGAGTCAAAAACACCAAAGGCGAGCCTTTTTCCTGCCAAATTTTTTTATAGGCTTTCAACGATTTGCTTGGGCGAAACGGCAATATAAACAAATGCAAAATCAGCCGCCAGAGGGGCGAGGGTATATTGACTACCCGCGGATCCGACAAAAACTCCCGCAAAAACTGTCTGACGGCTGATGTGGTCGGCGCTGACGGCGAGCCCAGATTCGCGATCAGTACAGCGGTTTTTTTACTTAGCACAAATTATCTGTTGATCAGATTCAAGAATTCAGAACGCGTGCTAATTTCTTTACGAAAAATGCCCGTCATAACCGAAGTCGTCATCACGGAGTTCTGCTTTTCAACACCGCGCATCATCATGCACAAATGCTTGGCTTCGATCACTACAGCAACGCCTTTAGCGTTCGTCGCCATGGCAATCGCGTCAGCTATCTGCTTAGTCAGCTTTTCCTGAATTTGCAAACGCCGCGCGTACATATCAACCACTCGGGCAATTTTAGATAAGCCCAAAACCTTACCCTTGGGCAAATAACCTACATGACATTTGCCTATAAACGGCAGTAAATGGTGCTCGCACAACGAATACAACTCTATATCCTTGACGATCACCATATCTTCTGTGTCAGCCTCGAATATCGCGCCATTCAGCACGTCATCTAAGGTTTTTTCATAACCGTTATTGAGAAATATGAATGCTTTTGCCGCTCGACTCGGAGTATCGATCAACCCTTCGCGGGTTAAATCTTCGCCAACAGCTGCAATAATTTTGGAGAAATACTCTTCCACTGTCTCGTTCTCAAAGATAAAAAGGCTTTTCAGTATACATCATTGAGCCATGAACTTTAATGCTTGCAAAACAACATTTTCGTCGGCTCCGGCCTGTGTCGCGTGCTCGCTTAAGTAACGCCGCCACTTTCGGCCACCCGGCCTGTTATAAAACAACCCGAGCAAATGCCGAGTCATGCTATTTAAACGCACGCCTGCTTTGAGCTGTTGCTGAATGTAGGGGATCATTGAGGCTAATACTTGCTCACGCGAGCAAACCGGATCAGTGGCGCCAAAAAATTGGCTGTCGACTTCCGCGAGGAAATAAGGATTTTGATAGATCTCCCGGCCCAGCATCACGCCATCGACTTGGCTCAACAAGTTTGATGCCTGTTCCAGCGTAGTGATTCCACCATTCAATACCAGCTCCAAATGCGGAAAATCCTGCTTTAATTGGAACACCAGACCGTAGCGCAAAGGCGGAATTTCGCGATTCTCTTTAGGCGATAAACCGCTGAGCCAAGCTTTTCGAGCATGAATAATGAAAGTTTTGCAGCCCGTGTTGGCAATTGTGGCGATAAAATGCGCCAGTTCTTCATAAGAATCTTGATCATCGATACCGATTCTTGATTTTACCGTCACCGGAATTGTCGCAGCATCCTGCATCGCCGCAATACATTCGGCGACCAGTTCAGGTTCGGCCATCAGGCAAGCGCCAAACCGGCCGTTTTGCACACGATCGCTCGGGCAGCCGACATTCAAATTGACTTCATCATAGCCATAGTCTTCGGCCATTTTGGTGCAGACCACCAAATCTTTCGGGTTACTGCCCCCCAATTGCAAGGCCAACGGATGTTCAGCCGCATGGTATTGCAAAAAACGCTGGCGGTCGCCATGAATCAACGCCCCGGTTGTCACCATTTCGGTATATAACCAAGCGCGCCGGGACATTAGCCGATGAAAATACCGGCAATGGCGGTCGGTCCAATCCATCATCGGTGCAACACAAAACCGGTGAGCCTTGAATTTACTGGGTGAAGCCCCTAATTTACTGGACTCTATGAAGTTAGACATCAAATATTTTAAGATTTTTTTAGGTTATTTTTTGACATTTTACGATATTCGATGCACAATAAGTGCACAAATTTTTGGAATTGTGCACTTTTTATGGCGACTATTACTCAGCACAAAAAAAAATCAGGCAAACTGTCCTATCGGGTTCTCATTAGAATCAAAAGAAAAGGCGTCATCGTTCATATGGAGTCACGAAGCTTTGATTCCAAGTCGCTGGCCAAAATTTGGGCTACGAGGCGTGAAGCGGAACTATCAGCCCAAAAAGTCTTTAAGCCCAAAGAAGATCCCCTAAAAGTCTCCGAAATAATTCAAGGATATCTTTCACAGTTTGGTCATGGTTACGGCAGATCGAAGAACTACGATTTGGCCAGACTGCTACGTTATCCTTTAGCAGATCTGGATATTTCAGAACTCACTCCCCAGGTCTTGATCAATCACTGCATTGAACGCAACAAGCAAGCCAAACCACAGACCGTAAAAAACGACGTCATTTGGCTGAAAACAGCTGTCAAAACAATGCGCTCTGTCAAGGGGTTTACCTTTGATATGGCGGTGTTTGATGATGCCTATGAAACGCTGCGTCGCGAAAAGTTGATTGGGAAATCAACCGAAAGAGAACGGCGACCGACCAAAAAAGAGCTTTGGGCACTGTCTCGCTATTTTGCCAAAAGAAAGCGATCGGTACCCATGCTCCACATAATGTGGTTCGCGATATACTCGGCGCGTCGCCTATCCGAAATTACGCGCCTGGAATGGGCGGATAATGACAACCAAAAAGCAAGCGGCTTAGTTCGAGATGCCAAACATCCACGACTAAAAACAGGAAACCATAAGCGCTTTAAATATCCAAAATCCGCCTGGAAAATTGTCCAAAGACAGCCTGTTACCAGCGAGTTCATCTTTCCATACAATCCCGATACAATTGGAGCCAATTTTGAACGAGCCTGCAAGATGCTGGGTATTACCAATCTGCATTTTCATGATTTACGGCACGAAGCAACCAGTCGCCTTTTTGAACGTAAACTGGGAATCGTCGATGTCCAACAGATCACGCTGCATGAATCATGGAAAATACTTCAACGATATGTGAATTTAGATCCCGGTGATTTAGACATATTTAGACATATAATAAGCTGATAGGGAAATTATATTTGATATATAGAGACATTCGCTAATTTTACCATTAATAATTCGGGTAATTAGCAATCGCCAAACTGATAAAAATACTCATCAATACGGCAAGCGTTGGAACGATGGGTAATGGGACTGGAATTGAGCAAAGCAGCCACAATACAATCATGCCGCTCAGCGCTAAAAGCATATGTGCGGATGTGTTATAAATGGGCGGTACTGGAGAGCTGAATGTTTCGAACTTTAGCCGCCATTCGAATATACCCGCTATAAATCCCATAACAATGGGTATTCCTAACCAAATACCGAATTTTGACAAAATAACAATTCGTAATGCCAGACTGTAAGCCTGAAGCTTCACAGAGGCGGCCCAATCACCCGGAATATCAGCGATAGCTTCCCCAAGATGATCACCACTGTTCCTGAATTTATCAGAATCGTCATGACGATCTCTGAATTCATTCGCAAATGCCGCAACAACCGTCAGATTTTTTTTAGAGATCAATCAATTCTTGGTTTAAATTTTCTTTGTCGCCCAAAATATTGATGGCTGCATTGTAATCCGTCCTAATATAAGTAGATATCTTGGCCGGACTCATCAGTGCCGGCAACCCCAATGGCGTAAAAAACAAGATCATAAGCCAGATAAGAAAATGTTTTCCCATTTAGGTTCATTCCAGCAATCCAGCTAATTTTAACTCTGTCATCGTGAACACTCTTGAAGCGCAAAGCAGTTTACTTTGTGCGCTTTCAAATGCACCATGAGGTTGTTTGACCCAGGATAGTTCTTCACTCACCGAGGATTTTATGATTTCATCCAAGTAACCATCGATGCTGGGATCATAAATAGTCCACAAACCACTACTCTTGATCATAAGCGTCATTTCCAGGCATTGAACCAGTTCAGATGATACTTTCTGAATAAATGCCTGTTGTTCAGTGATGTCGTTATTGTCTTTAAATATCGACTTTTCAGCCTCTGCAAAACCGGCATCAAGACAATTGACTGTTAATCAACATGCAAAAATCACCAAGGAAAGGGTGAAATCAACATCGAAAAGTTTCCACCCTAATTGTGTCATGATCCGACATTTTGTCGGAGTACCCTGGGGTGTTATCAATGGATCCTATAGCCGAAATCAGGTGACGCGATTTT
>Ga0233425_10004329_pt1 | contig 24041 bp, 24 predicted proteins | sample Watercolumn_Towu_2_FD_181712 | JGI IMG/M metagenome (GOLD analysis project Ga0233425, IMG submission 181712) | Freshwater microbial communities from Lake Towuti, South Sulawesi, Indonesia - Watercolumn_Towuti2014_140_MG | ecosystem: Environmental > Aquatic > Freshwater > Lake | place... | reverse complement strand
TCCCCTGGCAAATCAAGAAATATTTTTAAATAGTTAAACAATCTCTCTTGATAGATTTCTCCAAAGCACCGAAGCCTAATCTCTCTTATTAAGGCTAGGGGGTCAACATCTACCATTATAATTCCGCAAACCTTGAATTTTTCTTTGTAAATATTCTGGCGTTACGCTTACTTGCCATCCAGGTGGCAGAACGCGTCTCATCTGCTCAGCTATTAATCTTACTGGAGACACTATGTCACAGTCGCGAATATAATCAGGAATAGCTTGTTTTGGTTCATCCGCAAGTGTATCATAATCCCACCCCCTTAAAAGAGCAAATATTCTTTCGTCTAAATTAGAAAGCCTTAAGTTCTCCTCATTCATTAGCCATAAAATAGTTGTAAATAGTTTGGGCTCGAAATAAACCCCTGTTCGAATAGTATCAGACGTATAGCAAAGAGCAAATAAATGGCCTATAGTTCGCATTGCAGTTCTCATATCCTCATCGGCATTGGGCATAAGTCTTGGTAGCCTTATTCTTGCTTCACCGGTATCCTCATAGCGTGCGAACATTTCTTCGTTATCAATTAAATTTTTAAAAATAGTGGCAACAACATGACGTCTTAATCCTCCAAGATCTATGCCCGCAGGTACTCCTGTTGCAGAGTCTACGAAAACAATACTGGGGAAAAATTTGCCTTGCAAAAGATAATTATATCCTAAATCTAAAAGCACAGCGAGAGTGTTTTGATTTAGAACCTCAGCATCTACCAACATATGATTAACAGACTGAGAAAGGATATCGCGCCCAGACTGAGAAGGGAGAGGTCCGCTAAGTACTTGTGTTGTCGGAGGTAATTGAGGTAGTTGTCTTAAATTAGGGCAATCTAAATAATGCAACTCATTACAATGTGGCAATGCTTCACATTGTATGTTATTAAGGACTGGACAAGACATGCACATAAGTGTTTGTAGTTGAGCATTTTCCGTAAATTGTATGTCAGTAAGGTGAGAGCAATAACTACAACATAATGTTGTAACTGCCACTGGTACATTTAAGGAAGTGATGCCTATTCGCATACAATTAAGTGTTTGTAGCTGAGCATTATCAGCAAAATGCATGCTAACGAGGCTAGCACATGTAGCACAGGTTAATTGTGTAACTGTTGCTGGTACGTTTAAGGAAGTTATATCTAGATCGCAGCAGATAAGGCTTTGTAGTTGAGAATTATCAGCAAATTGTATGCTGGCAAGTCTAGAACATTCCCGCAATGTTAATGCCATAACTGTTGCTGGTACGTTTAAGGAAGTTATGTTAGTTTTACTACAATCAAGTTGTTGTATTTGAGAATTTGCAGCAAATTGTATGTTAGTGAGGTTACTGCAACCACGGCCTTCTAATTGTGTCATTGTTGCGGGTACATTTAAGGAGGTTATGTTAGTTTTACTACAATCAAATTTTTGTATTTGAGAATTATCAGCAAATTGTATGTTAGCGAGGTTACTGCAATCATGGCATTCTAATCGTGTAACTGTTGCGGGTACGTTTAAGGAAATTATGTCTGTGTAAGAACAATCCAGTACTTGTAGTTGAGAATCAACAGCAAAATATATGCTGGTAAGATAAGCATTATTGCTGCAGTATAATTGTGTAACTGTTGCTGGTACATTTAAGGAAGTTACAGTTGTGTCCATACAATCAAGTTGTTGTAGTTGAGAATTATCAACAAAGTGTATGCCGGAGAGATGATCACAAGAATAACAGTCTAGTTTTTTCACATTTCTAGGTACCGTTAAGTTGGTTATCCGCACATTATGGATAATCAACTCTTCAACATTTGTTAATTTTCTTATAAAATTTTGTAATTGCTCATCCGAAAGGCCTAACTCTGTACAATCAGCATAAGTGAGGTAGGGAGCAATGGCATCTAATTCAGCTGAAGAATAATTTCTTAATGCAAGATGATTTTCACTAATTCTTTTTGCTAATTCTTTATTTTGTTGATCTATGGGTTCTACAGCACGATCTGCTAGTGACGCAGCACTTGCTGGAACTTGTTCTATTGCACTTTTTGCTAAGCCTGCTATTGAATGGGGTGTTGATTCATCTGCATTTTGTCTTGGGGCTTCTACTGGGTTAGTGTGTATGCTTGCTGGTGGGGACATGCCCATATTATACTCCTGTTGTTGCAGAACAATTATAACATATTTTTTTGATCATTACAATTTAAAATGGTTAAACATAATATTCAAATATTTTATATAACTATATTTGTTTTATCACAATGGTTGTTAAAAATAAGATGTTTTATTGTTGCGGTTTTTCTTAAAAACTCTATCTATCGAATTTTGATCTGGTAAGAATATCACTATAAATTGGTTGTCTTATACCTGTAGAACTTATTAAAATCTGCATCAAAGCTAAACTAAAATGTCACATTGGAGCACTAGTATTTTTTGGCATAAATCAGGGAAAAATAGTGTGAAAACAAGTTCCCATGAAACAAGTTTCCATGAAACAGGTTTCCATGAAACAGGTTTCCATGAAGTGAGTTGCAAGACAACTTTAGCGGGTTATTAGAGGTGGTTTCTTACCACAGGCAGCCTCTTTATCAAAAAGAATGGCTTTTATCGTAGGATCGGAGGGAATATCAAACATGTAGTCACGAAGAAGATTTTCTACAAGCATACGTAGAGCCCTAGCTCCTGTGCCTGTCTCTTTCGCTTTTTCGGCAATAGCTAAAAGAGCATCTTGTGTGAATTGTAGATCCACATTTTCCTCATTAAAGAGCTGTTGATATTGTTTTAAAATAGCATTCTTTGGCGTTTGCAGTATGGACACAAGATCTTCAACAGTAAGCTCATTGCAGTTGGCAATACTATTAAATCTACCAACAAATTCAGGGATCATACCAAATTGTACAAGATCTTCAGGTTCCACTTTTGATAATAGATAGTTTACATCTTGATTGCTTAACTGTTTTTTCTCCTCAGAGGAAAAACCAATGGTTTGACGCCCAAGTCTTTTGGCGATCATTTTGTCTAGATGAACAAAGGCTCCGCCTACAATGAATAAAATGTTTTGCGTATTCACTTTTATGTATTCTTGTTGAGGATGTTTTCTTCCTCCTTGAGGAGGAACATTAGCAATTGTACCTTCAACTATTTTTAAAAGTGCTTGTTGCACTCCTTCTCCCGACACATCCCTCGTTATGGACACGTTAGAGGTGGTTTTGCGTATCTTATCAATCTCATCGACGTAAATAATGCCATGTTCCGCCCAAGAGACGTCGTAATCTGCTGCTTGTACTAGGCGTAAAATAATATTCTCAACATCTTCTCCAACATAACCTGCCTCGGTAAGAGTAGTAGCATCTGATATGGCAAAGGGCACTTGTAATATGTTTGCTAATATCCTAGCAAGAAGAGTTTTACCGGAGCCGGTGGGACCAATGAGCAGTACATTGGACTTGTCATACTCCACTTCTCTTTGTTTGTTTAAAGACATTAGTCTCTTGTAATGATTATAGACAGCAACGCAAATACATTTCTTCGCTGCTTCCTGTCCAATAATGTAGGAATCAAGTTTTTCTTTGATCTCTTTGGGCTTCATCAGCTTGATGTCATGATTTTTTGGCTTTTGCTTTAAGATTTCATTACATGCCTTAATACAATTATCACAGATACCACCTGTTTGACCTAAGATTAGCTTTTCTACTGTCCCTTCTACTCTACCACAAAAAGAACATTGTTTTTTTACGTTATTATTCATGTTTCACATCTGCTACAGCATCAATTAATCCATATTTTATTGCTTCTTCAGCATTCATATAAAAGTCACGCTCAGAGTCTTCTAATATTTTCTCTATTGACTGTTTGGTATTCTCCGATAAAATACGAGAAGTTATCTTCTTTAACTCTAAAATTTCTCTAGCTTGGAGAGCAATATCCTCTGATGTTCCCATGATGCCACCATAAGGTTGATGTAGCATAATACGACTGTTGGGAAGAGCAAATCTTTTTCCTTTAGTCCCAGAAGAGAGTAGTAATGCTGCCATCGAAGCTGCTTGCCCAATACAATAGGTGTGAATATCACATCCCAAGTAACGCATAGTATCGTAAATAGCAAGACCTGATGTGATTTGACCACCGGGAGAATTAATATATAAACTTATATCTTTTTTTGGATCTTCCATCTTTAAAAATAAAAGTTGAGCAACAACAACATTAGCTACCTGATCACATATTTCTGTCCCAATAAAAATAATACGATCTTTTAAAAGACGAGAGTAAATATCCATTGAACGCTCACCACGTCCCGTATCTTCAATAACATAGGGCGTTAAGGACATATGAGGATGTTTTTTTTCTTCCATATAGATAAAACCTTTGCTTTTTTTCAAAATATCAGTTTTTCTCCACTTGCGCAAGTATATAATCTTGTACTTTCGCAAGTAATACTCTGGAATATGAAAGAGCCATTAAACTATCTGATATTTGTGATTTATCCGGTTTATTTATTCCGGAGGATTTTAAGATGCCAAATGCTTCATTTTGTACTTCCTTAGTGGAAACAGAGATTTTGGCCTCTTCTGCTACTTTACGTGATAAATAAAAAAGAAAAAGTGCATTACATGCTTCTTTTACTAAGTTTTCTTCTTCTTTCTTTTTCTCTTCTGCAGATATTGCTTCCCAGTTTTTTTTAGAAGCAGGATGGTTTAGAATATCATCCATTCTATGTTGATATTCCGATTTAATGAGAGACTTTGGAAGATCGAAGGTAGCAAAATTTTGAAGTAAAAATAGATTAACTTGTTTTCTGTTATCGTCAAGTTCTTTGTCGCGTAGTTTTTCCTCTAACATAGCACGTACAATTTTTTTTAACTCTTCAACATTAGGAGCGCCCACTTTAATGGCAAATTCATCGGTCATATCCGGAAGACGTGCTTCTTCAATTTGTTTTATCGTTACTCTTACTTTTTTATTAGAGAATTCTTTCTTTTCTTCTTCGGAAAGACTGTCATCGGGAAAACTATTTCCTTCAATTTTATCATTTAAATTTTTGCCCAATACTAAATCAAGCATCCATTTGGCCATATGCTTTTGTGTGACCTCTAGTCGTGTTCCTGCAAAAACAAGCTCAGCAGGTTCTTTACTTAAGTCTTCAAGATCGACAATGATGTAGTCGTTGAGTTTTATCGGTCTATCTTTAACTTCTATCCAAGTGGCATGAAAAAATCTAATCTGACGGATCATTTCTTCCATTTCTTCTTCTGAGATTTCTTTTTTTACAGGAGGAGTGAAAACAAAAGATTTTATGTCTACATTAGGAACGACAGGGTCGGTTTCAAAGGTAAACACTAAATTTCCCTCTTTTGTGCGATCATAGGATATTTTTGAGTCGTTATTTAAGGGAGGAATGTTAACAAGTTTTTCTGCTTCGAAGAATGCTAAATTTGCAATTTTCTTATCTGCTTCTTCTTGTAGGGCTGCAGGATATTTTTTTAAGATCAGATCATCTGGAGCTTTACCCTTTCTAAAACCGGGAAGTTCTACTTCTTTTTTTAGTGATTTCATTCCTTGTTTTTGCGCTTCTTGTTGCAATTTTAAAAGAGGTTTCACCATCAGACGCACCTCACAATGAGGCAAGTGTTCCACATTTACTTCAACAAAATCATTCTTTTGATCCACCACAAGATATCCTTTTGTTAGGCTTGAAAAAAAAGCGGGCGATGAGATTTGAACTCACGACCCTCACGTTGGCAACGTGATGCTCTACCACTAAGCTACACCCGCATTTTGAAGCAAGATCATTTTATCCTGCTAACGATTTTTATCGCAAGAGGCAAAAGTTGACAATTTAATTTTTTTTTATTGCACTACTTTAGCAAAAGAGGTAAAAACGGTATGACGGGATGGTGTGGTTATGTTAAATTTTCGTAAGCTAAAACAGGATTTTTCTTCCTCCATTTTAAAAGAAGGTAAGCTTCTTTTTGACAGTAAGAAGGTAGTAAATGCAAAAATACTAAAACTAGAAAATGAAGTTATAAGATTTAGTGGGAAAATCTTGAGTAATTATGGCACAACATATGAAACAGAAGTAGAAATAGATAGAATGGAGTCGGAGTTCATCCATTCTAACTGCGATTGTCCTTATCGGTTCGATTGTCAACATATTGCTGCTTTAATCTTTTATCTGGAGGAGCATTTAAATAGTATACTTGTAGAGTTTTCGAAAGAATCTAACCTTGTAGAGAGTAGTAGTGAAGAACAAAAACAAGAGCTTATCGCGACGATAAAAGCAGCTGAAAGTAAGGCGGCTTCCAAAAAAGACGCCAGGTATAAAAGACAAATTTTACAAGAATATGCTTCATGTGCTGATATGTTAGCCTCATCCGCCTTCTTTTTACCATATCAGGAAACAACCATATTAAATGCTGAACTAGGATTTATATACAACACCTCTTCTTTGGATAAGAAAAAAATAGAATTTCAATTAGCACTTCGCTTGCCCTTTAGATCTAAACCACTCTCAATAACTCATGTACAACGTTTTTTAGATGCCATATCGTATAAAGAACCGGTAGCAATAGGAGGAAAACATTATTTCTTTACTAAAGAGTCATTCAAAGATGTGGATAATACTATTATCGATGTAATTGTAAATCATGCTTCATTTCAAGAAAATATGAATAATGAAAGAGCCAATAAGGTGGCTTACTTAGAGAGAGAACATTTTGGTATGATGCTCGCTAACGTGCGTGATAAAATAGCAGAAACACTGAAGAATTTTAATGCTCTGGAAGAAGAGTTGCCATCTATGCCGTCGATCTTTGTCAATTCTTTAGAGACACCACTACTTTGTTCTATAAAACCAGCCAAACTTCGATTCGAATTGGAATATGTTGCCTCAGATCATGGGAAAATATTATTGAATCCTAAAATAGAGGCTGATAGCAACATTGTAGACATGGAAAAAGCGCTTCTCTTTGAGTGTGCTAACTGTGGCATGATATTTAAAGAAGTGTATTACTCGTTTGATTTGCAAATAAAAAGAAGACATTTAAGTGAGATTGCTAATATAAGTAATGTGACTATACCAGAACCTCTTTTCGGAACATTTGTAGAAAATGGTCTACCTGAACTCAGTCGTTTTGCAAATATAGCAAATAAAGAAGTAATAGAAAAATTTGTAACTCTTCCTTATGCCAAAGAAATAGAAGGGCGCTGTGAACTCACCTATCTTAATGGAGAGCTAGAGGCAAGCCTATATTTTTCCTACGATGGTAATGAGGTACATTCCTCTTATAAAAATATGACTATGAAAAATATTGAAGGATTTGTCTCTGAGCATGGAATTGTTGCCAGAAATCTCGTTGAAGAAAGAAGAATTTTAGAAGGGTTATTTCAAGATTTCATTTATAACCAAGATAATTGCACATATGTGGCTAAGTCGGAAAAGAAAATTGTAGAATTCATGACGGAAACTGTTTTGCAATATCAAAAAAATATAAAGTTTAATTGTCCTCAAAATCTCTTGGATCAATTTATCTATGATAAAACTAAGTTTGTGCTCTCTTTGGATTACAATGACAAATTGGGATTTTACACCTTAGATTTAAAGGTAGATGGCGAGCTCAAAGGTGTTAAATTAGATCTTTTGTGGGAGTGCGTGTCGGTAAGACGTACTTTTGTTGAAATCAGTTCTATGAAAAGTAAAGATAAAGAAGAATCTCGTTTTTCAAAAATTCTCGTCTTGGATTTAGATCATATATCGAGAATTGCTCAAATCTTCGATGAACTTGGTATCAATGTTTTGGAAACACAAATTAAGGAAAAGCCTCTATGGAGTCTTGTTAATGTCGATGAAACGATATTTGAGAATTTACCGATAAAATTCTCAATGAGTGCAAAATTGAAGAGTATAAAAGAACAGATGCTTGGAATAAAAGCATTTAAACCCTCACTAATACCTGATACTATCAAAGCAGTATTAAGACCCTATCAGATTGACGGTATACATTGGTTAGAGAGATTACGTTGCATGTATCTAAATGGTATATTAGCAGATGACATGGGCCTTGGAAAAACCTTGCAGGCTATTGTTGCCATAGCGCAAAATTGCCAAAGTGCAAATAAAGCACCATCTTTAGTTGTTTGTCCTACTTCATTAATCTACAACTGGCAAGAAGAATTTAGTAAATTCTTTCCAAAAGCTAAAACTGTGGTTATTGATGATGCTCCACTGCAAAGAAAAAAGTTGATATCTAATATTAATGACTATGATGTTGCTATTACTTCATACACGCTTTTACAAAAAGATATCGAATATTATCAAGATGTTCAATTTGCCTATGCGATATTAGATGAGGCACAACACATAAAAAATAGGGGAACACGCAATGCCAAGTCGGCAAAAATGTTAAAATCTGCTTATAAACTTATATTAACCGGTACCCCTATAGAAAATTCACTAGAAGAATTATGGAGTCTATTTGATTTCTTAATGCCAGGGTTCTTAAGTACCTTTGATCGTTTTGTTGAAAAATATTTGCGTGTAAGTGGCGAAGTACACAGCAAAAATATGGAATATTTAAAAAAGAAAGTCACTCCATTTATTTTGCGTCGTATGAAAGGGGATGTATTAAAAGAACTGCCTGCGGTCTCTGAGATAGTTTATCATTGTCAGCTCAGCGAGATCCAAAGACAACTATACAAATCATACGTTAAGACAGCAAAAGAGGAATTGGTAAAACTAGTTGCCAAAGAAGGATTTGAAAAAGTACAAATTCATGTCTTGGCTACTTTAACAAGATTGAAACAGATATGTTGTCATCCAGCAATATTTGCAAAAGAACAAGCAGAACTTGGGGATTCTTCAAAATATGATATGCTTGTTGAGCTTTTACAAAACTTGGTAGAAAGTGGCCATAAGACTGTGGTATTTAGCCAGTATACCAAGATGCTGCAAATCATGCGTGATGACTTTATGCAAAAGGGTATACGTTTTGCTTATCTTGATGGTTCTAGTAAAAATCGCTTGCAAATTGTAAGGGATTTTAATGAAAATAGAGATATTCCTGTGTTTTTAGTCTCCTTAAAGGCAGGAGGTACAGGGCTAAATATCGTGGGAGCCGATACGGTAATCCATTATGATATGTGGTGGAATCCAGCAGTGGAAAACCAGGCTACCGATAGAGTTCATAGGATAGGACAGCAGAAGGCAGTATCATCGTATAAGCTAGTCACGCTGGATTCTATAGAGGAAAAAATTGTGGAGATGCAAAAACGGAAAAAAGGATTGGTAAAGAAAGTGGTAAGTTGCGATGATGAAGCTATGGCAAAATTAACATGGGAAGAAGTTTTAGAACTTTTGCAGGTTTAAGGATAATATGGCAACAAAAGAAAAAATTGATCTAAAGGAAATTTTGGAAAAAGCTCGTTCTATGTTCCAAAGTCGGGTTGACAAGTTTTCTCATATTTTCTCCAATGATATTGGTATAGACTTGGGCACGGCCAATACCTTGGTGTTCGTAAAGGGTAAGGGGATAGTTCTTGCTGAGCCCTCTGTTGTGGCTGTAGATGCTGCCACTAATGCAGTGCTAGCAGTTGGACATAAGGCCAAGGCTATGCTTGGGAAAACGCCGAGAAAAATCATGGCAGTAAGACCAATGAAAGATGGTGTGATCGCTGATTTTGAGATAGCCGAGGGAATGTTGAAGGCAATAATTAAAAGAGTGACGCCTTCAAGGAGCTTATTTAGACCAAAAATTTTAATCGCTGTACCATCAGGTATCACAGGCGTTGAAAAAAGAGCAGTTGAAGATTCTGCTCTTCATGCTGGAGGACAAGAGGTGGCCCTAATAGAAGAACCCATGGCTGCGGCCATAGGAGTAGATTTACCAGTACATGAACCCGCTGCTAATATGATCATAGATATAGGTGGTGGTACTACAGAAATTGCTATCATTTCTCTTGGGGGTATTGTTGAATCTCGATCGCTTCGTATTGCAGGAGATGAATTTGATGATTGTATCATGAATTATATGAGAAGAACATATAATCTCATGATCGGTCCAAGGACAGCAGAAGAAATAAAGATGACCATCGGTTCTGCTTATCCTATGGGCAATAGTGAACTGGAAATGGAAGTGAGAGGAAGAGATCAAGTGGCAGGACTTCCGGTCACTAAGAGAATTAACTCCGTTGAAATAAGAGAATGCTTAGCAGAACCCATTCAACAAATCATTGAAAGTGTTAAGTTGACGTTGGAAAAATGTCCACCGGAACTTGCCGCTGATCTCGTAGAAAGAGGAATGGTATTGGCGGGTGGTGGTGCTCTTTTAAAAGGTATCGATAAAGCACTTATAAAAGAAACAGGTCTTCCTGTATTTATCGCTCCTAATCCTCTGTTGGCAGTGTGTCTCGGCACAGGTAAAGCTCTTGAATATATGGAACGCTTTAAGAAGAAAAAATGAAAGTTGTTCTTCAACGTGTTAAAACAGCACAGGTTGGCATAGAAGGTAGGGTTGTTGCTTCCATAAACAGGGGACTTTTACTCTTTTTAGGTGTCTCAGAACAGGACAATGAAAAAGAAGCTATTTTGCTTGCCAATAAAGTTTTTAACTTGCGTATCTTTGAGGATGCTAATGACAAGATGAACCTGTCCATTAAAGATGTGCAAGGTGAAATACTTGTCGTTTCACAATTTACGTTATATGGCGATTGCTCTCATGGAAGAAGGCCCTCTTTTATTCATGCCGCTAATCCTGTTTTAGCTGAAAAACTTTATTTATATTTTGTGACAGAGTTGCAAAAAAATATAACAGTGAAAACGGGAGTTTTTCGTGCCTGCATGGATGTCAGCTTAATCAACGATGGGCCTGTTACATTTGTTATTTCTTCTGAGGAATTATCCCATACTTAGAGCAACCCCACTTGCATAAATAGGCTTTTACCCTATACTAGTTTATGTTAAATCTGTTTTTGTAAGCTCTTCATTATAAACAAGATGTGTTAAATTAAAGATTTTATTATTGTGTAAATAGTTATTTAAAAATAATTTTATATATGATAAAATATTAGTTAATAACAAAGGCGTTTTATGGGCGGCACAACAGAAACCAAATTTGTAAAGTGTTATTCCTATTACTCTAATTTCCGTGTTGGGGAAATGACTCAAAAACAAGTAGTTGATTCCGATATAGAAAATATTGTTCAACAATGGCTTCAAGTATCAAAAAATAAATATAGAGATAATTACGCAGATACCACCTGTCGTGAAACTTTAGAAGCTTTTATGCCGATTGCTAGGGATATGTTAGAAAATATCGATGAGATGAGAACAAATCTAACAACAACTTTTAAAATTTTCATCTGTGAAGATATGCATGGAAAAAAACAAGCAATTGCTTTTGCTTTCCAAAGAGATGATAATAGCCTTCATATCACCCATTTGATTACTAATCCTGATAATGTAAAATGTGATTCAGATACAAAAAAAGATGGCGTTAAAGGAGCAGGCACCGCACTGGTCTATCATATGATTACACATATGCCATCTTCTTGTTCAACACTATCATTAACATCGCATAAAAATGCCGTTGCATTCTATGAAAAATGTGGGTTCGAAAAAGATGATCCTGAAAACCCATTCGATTATAGTATGCATTTTACAAAAGAAAAAATAACAAAAATATGCCATATGCATGGTAAAATACTCGCTACGCTTTCTTACTAAATCACTTATTTTCTTCAGTATAAATATTAATATTCAGTATCATGTTCAAAAGTTTGGAGGTTTTTGTGAGGTTTTTTGTTATTACTATGTTGGCTTCTTTGTCTCTTTTCGCAAATGATGTAAAATTAGTTTCTAATCCCGTTACAGAAGAATTAATCTTAACTATAAGAGATCCTAATACTAATAGAATAGATTTTCGAGGTGCTCTAGAAACCTTAGGAGAATTGTTAGCATTGGAAATAACTAAAGATATGCCCACAATAACAAAAGATGTGAAAACTTGTATGAACGCCACAGCTACACAACTTGTACGAGATAAAAATGAAAAAATTGTCGTCGTGACCATCCTTAGAGCAGGCCTTCCTACCTTCAACGGAATAATGAAAATATTTAAAGAAGCTGAAGCAGGATTTTTCGGGATGAAAAGAGATGAGATAACAAAAGAAGCGCGTATGTTTTATGTCGCTATACCCCCATTAGAAAATAAAACTGTAATTATCGCCGATACTATGGTCGCAACAGGAGGAAGTATTCTGGAAGCAATAAAAATAATAGAAAAACAAAAACCAAAGAAAATTATTATCGCCGGTGTAATCTCTGCCCAGTATGCCATAGATAGAATCAGTCGTTATAATAAAGATGTTATCTTCTATACAACAGCTCTAGATCCCAAATTAGATAGCCGCGCTTATATCGTCCCAGGTCTCGGAGATGCCGGAGATAGGTGTTTTGGAGAAAAAAAAGATGATTGAAGTAGAGAAAAAATACTCAGCTTCTATTTCCTCACTTCAGTATCTAGAAAAATATGCAAGATTTATAAAAAAAATTAAACTAGTAGATGTCTATTACGATACCTCTGACTATAAGCTAACATTAAAAGATGAGTGGCTTAGAAAAAGAGGAGAAAAATTTGAGCTTAAAGTAGGTGTAAAAGGAGAAAACGATAGCATCGACCGTTACCATGAAATAACAGATGATATTGCCATAATGCATCATCTGCATTTAAAAGAGTTGTCATTAGAAGAAGCATTAAAACAAGCTTCAATTCTTCCCTTCGCTACTTTAAAAACAATAAGAAAAAAATATATCTTAGATACCTGCTCTATCGACCTCGACGAAACCAGTTTCGACAAAACCAGTTTTGACGAGGCCAGCCTCGATGAAACCAGTTTCGACGAAACCAGTTTCGATGAAACCAGTTTCAATGAAACCAGTTTCAATCACAAGTCTAAAAATAGTAAAAAACCTCTAGTTTATAGCCTCATAGAAATAGAAAAAATGGTCTCAAACGAAGAAGAGATACCATCAGCAGAAAACACAATAGAAAAATTAGCAAAAAAATTACACCTCAAGGAAAAAGGATATTCAAAATTAACAGTCTTTTTGGCACTTAAAAGAAAATCCCACTATCTCGCTCTATACAAAGCTAAAGTTGTAGAAGCATGTCCTTATTTTCATGCTAAATAAAAGCAATTTTTATGCAAAAATTTCTTCTTTTTTAAAGAAGAAAAAAATCTCTTGTTTAGCATTATCTAAAGAATCAGAGCCATGCACTGCATTTCTTTCAATGTTGGTCGCAAACTTAGCTCTAATAGTATGAGGCGCTGCTTTCTTGTGATCTGTAGGGCCCATGATTTGTCGTGTCTTTTCCACTGCATTTTCCCCTTGTAGTACAATAACCATTATTGGACCAGAGATCATAAAATTAACAAGATCGTGATAGAAAGGTTTGTCCTTATGTACAAGATAAAATTTCTCGCCTTGCGCTTTGGAGAGCTTTACCATTTTCGCTGCCACTATTTTTAGCCCTTCTTTCTCAAAGCAGGCTAAAATGTTGCCTATTTGGTTTTTTTCAGTAGCATCAGGTTTAACAATAGATAGTGTTTGTTCAATCATAAAATTTAGCCTTTTTGTTGAATATTCTTCTTAGGAATTACATAGCAAAATTATAATAAAATGCACTTTTTATGTCCAGCGACTCAATTTTTGTTTTACATATTTGTTGATGCAGGCTTAATATGCTCTAAAATTGCAGAAACGAGATTATCAATTTTGTCACAAATATTTTTCCCAATATTATAATTATCGCCACTCAAAAGAGTCCTGAATACACTTAGGTCCGGATGGTCTTCGGAACGATGAGTGATATAAGAATAATAGGCGTCTTGTATAGAAAGATTGATGGTTGTCTTATTACTTCCTGGAACTGTATATACATGTTTCGTAGTTAAAAATAAGTATAAAGCATGCAATCCACCATCCTGCTGCTCAGGAGATAAATTTTCGTTTGTAAATAGTTTGCCAAAAATATCATTATTTAATAAGTATTTTAAAAAATTCAGTTGTACAATGTAGTCTTGCTCGCTACCAGTAAGATGAGCAGAAAGAAGAGCAAATTGCCTCATTAATTCTTTTAATTGTTCCTTTGTAAAGATTGTTTCTCGTGGTTGAGTAGGAAAATCAAGATGATTTAATTGTGCTTTTATCTGTTGAATGACGTCATTAGAATCTATGGCTTCAGCAAGAATTTGAATGGCATTTAAAAGCTTCTCTTCACCACCTTGCTCAGAACTAGCATCAACAACGTATTTACATATTTCATAAAGCTGATACGTGTGTCTGTCTATTGTAAATGTTGTTTCCATAAGTTTACATATTTCACGTAAACATTTCTCTTGATCTGTAAGAAAAGGAGAAGTTTTAATGTAATTCATTAAATCTTGATTATCTAGAAGATATTTATAGAATGAAGACAGTGTACTAGAAAAGAGTGTAACATTATTAGAATCTTTGAAAAAGTGATCCATCCAATTTCTATCATACATGTTGTCTTGGAAAAAATATTTGAGAGCAGTTGCTTTATTCCATAGAGCTTGCATTTTGGTCTCTAATTCTGGAGGCACAGTAGAAAAAGATACTTCAGGAGCAGAAGTCACACTACTTAAGGCCATAGGAGAAATTAAATTAGATTCAGAAGGTGTCATGTCACTTAATTTTTTGCAAAGTGTCACGCTCAAACTAAACATCGGAGAATCTCTCAATGCATTAAGAATGTCAGCTAATTTACTAGCATCCTGTTGATAATCTCCAAGATACGACATAAAGGATTTTATCTCGTGGGATGCAGGTAGATCTTTTTGAATAGAACTATTGTTTAATAGTAAATATAGCGCGTGTAGTGCTCCATTCTGCTGTTCAATAGATACATTTTCATTGGCAGCCAAAGCTTTTACAATCATTTGGCCCTCAGTAGTTAGAAAATAATCGAAAAGTTTTTTTAGATCTGTTGTGGATTTTAAATTAACATTAAATAGTTGCTTTAAAGTATCAAATACTTTGGATGATAAACTTGAAGAGGTACACGGCTCTATTCCACCCCAACTTAAGTTATCAAGCTGGCCAAGAAGCGTTGCGATTTTTTGTTGAATATAACCAGTGGCTTCTTCTATTTTAGCTAATAACCCGATATTGTCATGCAATGTTTCAAAACTTGAGTGGGGATCTGCTATGGCATCGCAGCAGGTAATTAAATCTGCATTTCTAGCGATGTTTTGATAGATCTCGTTGAGATCAGAATAACTACTAAGATCAAAATGATTATCATGAATGTAGTGATAAAATTCAGAAATAGCAGTTCCATATAAATGGCCCTCAAACATGTTGATATGATGTCTTGCCCAATCTCCTTTGTATAAGAAGTTTAAGAAACACATAAGAGAAAGAGCCTTATTCATTATGGCTTGCTTTTCTGTGTCAATTGGTTGCCTTAATGGTTCTTGAGAATTAATACCATATAAAGGATTAACGTCACTTGGACCAACAGGACCAACCATAAAAATTCCTAGGTTACTTTATCTTTCTAATAATATGAATTAAACAGTTTGTCAAGAGATTATATGGAAAAATTTTCTCCAAGATAACAGCGACGAGCCTCTTTGTTGTGCAATAGTTCATCTACACTGCCAGATAAGATTATTTTACCATCTTGCATAATGTAACTACGATCAACAATAGAAAAAATCTCTCTCGCATTGTGGTCAGTAATCAAAATAGTGATACCCTTGCGCTTTAATAAACGAATCAAATTTTTAACATCTTGTACCGCAAGAGGATCAATGTTGGCAAAAGGCTCATCTAATAACAGTAAAGAGGGCTCTTTAACAAGAGTGCGAGTAATCTCTAACCTTCTTCTTTCTCCCCCAGAAAGAGTAATCGCTTTTTTCTTTCTGAGGTGTTCTAGGTGAAGTTCTTGAAGCAGCTCTTGTAGGCGTCTTTTTTGCTCGTCGGAAGTTAAGGATAGTGTCTCTAAAATGCAAAGTATATTCTCCTCTACCGTCAAATGACGAAATATCGACGGCTCTTGCGTTAAATACCCAAGCCCCATCATCGCTCGTTTATGTATAGGTAAATCGGAAATATCCTCGCCTTTAAAAGAAATATTTCCACTTTCTTGTTTAATAAGACCAATAATGATGTAAAAAGCTGTCGTCTTGCCAGCCCCATTTGGCCCTAAAAGACCAGCAACCTCTCCCTCCTTTAAAAAAAAGGATAGTTCGTTCACCACCGGCTTCTGCTGGTAGGATTTCACAATGTTATTGACTCTTAGCATTTCTTTCATATTTCTTCATGTACTTGCTAAACATCTTTTTAAAATATTTACCTTCCGCAATGTCAAACGAAAATCTTACGTTCCCTATACCTTCAATATTACGCGATTTCGTTATTTTTAGCTCTTTTGTACTTAATTTCATTTGATTACTGTCTTGCCAAAATACCACACGTTTGTCCGGTTCACTAGTAAATACAAGATCTTTATTAATAAAGGAATAGATTATTTTATCAGCATAACCATAGGTCATGTTACCAGAAGCATTAATAGATGCACGAATGTTACCCTCTAAAATCATCTCTTTGATTTTAAGATTCTTTTCGTAGTGTACTAAAAGTTGATCAGTTAAAATAGTAATATCCTCATCTTGTAATAACACTTGTTCATCATCATGTAGAGCTTTAACAACGAGAATTTTCTTGGTGTTATCTAAAATCGCATGCCCTTGACATGAGATTTGTGTTTTGTGATCAGGAAATGTGAGTTTTGTCTTGCCATCGGTTTTCAGCTTGTTTTTTGATATTTCTACTTGTTCGGCATGCAGTTTACCTATGCTTGCATTTTCTATAATAATATTTTTTTCTAATGTAATCTTTTCTTGTAATTTGTCAAAATATAGTTTTTCAGAAGAAAAGTTCATTAACCCAAAAGGTGTATTATAATAGCCTTTACTATTCTTGAGTTCTAGCTTTTGATCATCCAAGAGGATATGACAAAAAGAGGCGGTTGCTTCATTTTCATGATAACTTAAACGACAAGATTTACTTTTGGCATAAATAAAAATTTCACCATTACCATTTTTCCCCTTCGCATATTTGGCTTTGTCTCCGTTCACATGAAAATCAGTATCATAAGTTATCTCTACATTATCATAAAAAGAGAGAAAAATAACATCTTGTAAAGAAGCCTTTTGTAGAGAGGTGGATTTTAAACGACATTTCACTTTGTGCCCACTTAAAAATAGAGGAGTTTTGTCGGCTAATTGGAAATCTTCAAAAATTATTTTTTTATTTGCGGAGCTAAGCTCAATTGTTTGCTTATTTAAGTCCACATAGGCCGTTTCACTAGTAAGACGGCCACCTGTTTTTAATACTAATTCCACATCGCCTTTGAGAAATATATGCGATAATTTACCGTTTTGCTCTTTCTCAAATCTGGCATCTTTGGCTTTTAATTTACCAATATCATGATCTAAACATATGTCACCAGAAAGTTTTAACGTTTGACCATCAAAATGCACGTTTTGTGAGGATAGAGAAAAATTTTGTGCTATTACTAATATGGGAAAATATAAAAAAAATAAGAGAATTTTCATGGTTTCACTTGCGTTAACCTTAAGTTCTCAATAGCAAATGCTGGCTTTTTATTAGAAATGAAAAGATTAGCTCTTGTAGCTTTGCCCGTTAAATAAGCATTTTCTTTGTTGAAGTGTGCAGGTAATAGTTTCCCAGGAAAATGAAAAAAGAAAAGATCTATGTCATCTAAAGAGAGAGTTTGTGTTGGAAATTGATATTGTCCATGAGGAGATGTGAAATATCGAATCTCTTGCCCTTCATCTTCTATCTTGTCTTGTATGGCACAAATAAGATTTTGTAGTTGTTCCTCGAACATTATTTTTTTGTCTTTTTGAGAGAGAAAAACATCACATGTGGTGCTGTTCAATCTTAAATGTGCTCTCTCTTCATTTATCCAAAGATCCTTTTGCACAGTTTGCCCGTGTTGTTTAACACATTGTGGCAAAATGAAGGAGTTATGATTCTTTGGGAACTGAAAGAATAGAGCATCTATAGCCACTAAAATTAAGATAAATAAAAAAAAGGACTTTTTTAACATGATAACTCTTGAACTGTCTTATACAGCTTTTCTAAGTCTTTTAAAAGGTTTTTTAGCGTATCAAAACTTAACATGTTGGCAGCATCACTCTTAGCATCTTGAGGATTGGGATGCGCTTCTATAAAAAGAGCATTACATCCAGAGGCTATAGCAGCTCTAGCAAGAGTAACGACAAATTCACTTTGTCCACCTGTTTTATCCTTTGCTCCTCCCGGTAGTTGTACTGAGTGGGTAGCATCAAAACAGATGGGGAATCCAAATTGCTTCATGATGGGTATTGCTCGCATGTCGCTCACTAAGTTGTTATAACCAAAGGAAAAACCTCTTTCTGTAATGATAATACGATCATTTTGAGTCGATAAGATCTTGTCAATAACATGTTCTATCTCAAAGGGAGATAGAAATTGTCCTTTCTTTACGTTAACGACGGTATCACATCTGCCTACAGCAAGTATAAGATCAGTTTGACGACATAAAAAAGCAGGAATTTGAATTATATCTACTTCATGAGCTGCTTTTTTTGCCTCTTCTTCATTATGTACATCAGTAATTGTCGGTATTTGCAGCTTTTCTCTTATCTCTTTTAAGATTTTGAGCCCTTCAGTAGAGCCGGGCCCACGAAAAGATTTTATGGAAGTACGATTGGCTTTGTCATAGCTGGCTTTAAAGATAAAATTAATTCCAAAGGAAGAAAAAATGGATTTTAGTTCTTTCGCACAATCTAAAGCGTGCTCACGTGATTCTATAACACATGGCCCACACATTATAGCTAAAGGTTCGTTCTCGCCAATGTAAAAATTTTGTACTTTTACCTTTTTCATACAATTAAATCTCCTGACAAGAAATTATATTATAGGATGAGTAAGTCTTCCATAAAATAAAGCCCATTTTTTTTGAAAATAATAAATTTAGCGGCTGTAAGTGCTCCTTGAGCAAAAATATTACGAGAAAAAGCCTCATGTTTTAAGGATAATCTTTCCTCGTCTCCGATAAATAATACCTCATGTTCTCCAATAATTTTCCCAGCTCTAATCGAATGAATAGGTGTATCTTTTTTAAGCTCTTCCGCAAGTTTTAAAGCTGTTCCACTGGGTTTATCTTTTTTTGTCTTATGATGAGATTCGATGATTTCCGTTGTAAATAAAGGAAGATTTTTTGCAATCTGTCCTGCTGTTTTTTTCATTATTGCTACTGCTAAGCTGAAATTGGCACTATAAAAAACAGGTCTTGTCTTCGATAATTCATAAAGAGAAGAGAATTCTTTCTCTGTATACCCCGTAGTTCCTATGACAAGAGGTATTGAAGGTGTTTTCATAAATGAATCAAGTATATTTGGAGAGGAAAAATCAATAATAACCTGTGGCTTTAAAACTTTTAGAAGATCGGTTACTGAGGAGTATATTTTCAAATCAGGAAGAGTATATTTTAAAGATACACCACCAAGTAAGTTAAAATCCTTTTGTTTGCCTATTTCATTTATTAAAGTTTTTCCCATCCTCCCAGTAATACCGACAATAACAATGTCTATTGCTGCCATAGTTTCTCCTTAATGTAAGAGTAAAATAATATTACTAAAAATAGGATTACTAGCAATATAACTATGTGAGCGAGAGAAAACTAAAATATGAAGTGCGTAACAAGAGATGTGGTATATCAAAATATATTGACGAAGCAACAATATCTATGTCGTCGGTGGTTCAGAAGAAGCAGCTCCACTGCCTCTCAAGGTAGAGACTGTTGATCCTCTTTCAAGAGGGGGGCTAACATCAGAAGATGAGGCAAGAGAAATAGCGTGACGTCTATCAAAGTATCTTTGTGCTAATGCGATGTCACAGGGCATGCTTTGTTCTCTTTGTAGCTTGGGTTTTTTTAAGCCCCATTCCTTCATCTTCTCCAAAATGGCGGATAGTTTTTTACAAGTATTTGTTGCAAGTTCATTAATTTCTGTAGGGGAAAATTCAAATGCACATCTTTTCTGCGCGATATTTTTCTCCATTGCTTCTTGTAAGCATGTAAGTTGAGCTTTCACATGTTGTAGGGTGCTTACCATTCCGTACAAAGTATCTTTTTTTGTTTGTGCTCTTGTTTTACGATCAGAAGAGGAAAGAGGTGATAATTCTTCAATAATCATTTGAAAATCAGTAGTTACACGTGTGAAATCATCAGTTAATCTTGAAACTAATAGTGACATAATATCCTTAAGTTGGATAACAATTATAAACGATTTGTTAGTAAAATTACTACTTTTAAGTTTTTTGTTGACACAAGGTAATATTATAACTTTGACGTGCTATATACAGAATAATCGATAGACAAGATATGAAATTTTTTATAGAATAATGCTGTTTTATAGGATTGATAGCTCAGCTGGATAGAGCACCCGCCTTCTAAGCGGGCGGTCGTAGGTTCGAGTCCTACTCAATCCGTTTTTTATTGGTAAATAAAAGGTGAAAATGAAAGTTAAATTGTGGATGATTTTTTTACTTTGTTTCGCTTTTTCAGTAAGTGCAGAGGACATTAATGATGGAGCAAGATTAAAACAGTACCTGGATTTTCTCAAGAATCATCAACTATTGGGTCCCTATGCCGATCATCATAAAGGTGAAATTGAAATAGTTACGGATTTTGCTAAAATATTAAAAGTGGAAAAAGAACAAAAAGAACGTCTTTTAAAAACAGGATATAGCGAAAAAGAGGCTGATGCCGCCTCTAAGGTGGGAATAGTACAACAGGATTATTATTGGATATGGATAAGAGATGCTGTAATTTTCCCCACAGGCGATATGGGAACATATAATCGTATCATGTGGAATCGCGATCTTCAGGGCATTGGATGCATTGCTATTTTACCAATATTAGAAGATAATAGAATCTTGTTAATTTTAAATTATCGACATGCTACACGCTCATGGGAATTAGAATTGCCTCGCGGAGTAAGAAGAGAACAGGAAAGTGTACCAGGAGCTTGCGTAAGGTTAATAAAGGAAGAAACAGGTCTTGTTTTGAAATCACAAGAATTTCTTGGTAATGTTGTGCCAGATAGTGGTGTTTTGGCCTCTCTTGTCCCAGTATACTTGGGTAATGTAGGTGAAAGAATACAAGCAGAGAAAGTGTTTTCAAAAGCTATTTTTGGTAATTATTTGTTTACTAAAGAAGAAATTAAAAATGGATTAAAACACGGATTTTTAGAAATACAAGTAAATGGCAAGCCTTGGAAAGTACCCCTACGAGATGGATTTTTAAGCTATGCTTTAATACAAGCAGAAATAAAAGGATTTTTGAAGTAAAAAAACCACACTTTTTTTTATTACAAAAATGTGGTCTTTGTATTTAGTACTTAGGCAGTTTTGCCTTCTTCTATGATTTCAAGATTTACTCTAATGCCATTTCTACTAGCAACTGACATGAGCAGCGTTCTAATAGCATTAATTGTTTTGCCTTTTTTACCGATGATTTTTCCTATATCGGATTTTTCTACGGCTAATTCAATGATTAGTGTATGAGAACCACCAATTTCATTGATGCGCACTTTATCTGGATTATCGACAAGGTTTTTCACTATATACTCAACAAACTCTTTCATAGCTCGCTCCCTTTTTTGGTTGAATTACAAAACTAGCTGAATTTTATATTAATGGAAATATATTTCCTAGAAAAAAAATTTTTACTTGGTAAGATATATTTTTTAAAAAATTAGTTAACATTTACTGCCGGCGCCTGGTTTTGTCGAAAAGAGCATTTATAAAATATTATACTTCTTAGACTAAGAGATATTACTACAGGAGTAAGCGTAATAATAAGCATGATGGGAAAAATAGACCACGCGATGAAATATATTATTAAAATAGAGAGTAATGTGTGGATATTTCCTCTTAAATAACTATAAGATCTGTGTTGGATCTCATCCATTCTCTGATTGTGTAATTGATTTAGTTCTTGCAATTGATTATGTAAAGGCTCGTTCTCGTTGGCAATCATGTTGTCTAATCGAGCTAACGACTGTATAGTAAGAGCTCGCATTTGTTGGGAGTATTCATCAATAGCATCGGCGCGTATGCTCGCTAATAGAGCTGCTAATGCTATTCGTTCTCTTCGTAAAGAAGCTACATAATCTTCATACAGGATGCCAAGAGCAAAACGTCGCTGCCTCCAGGGTGGAGTAGATATGACGTAGGAAAAATCATAAAAAAGATCTGTTGCCACATCTTTCCATGGACCAAGAATCGCAAGAGAGTTAATTGCATTTATACCCATATGGAAAAAATGCTAACATACCATCAGATATAGCACAATGTGTTAGATTAGGCAGTAAGCGCAAAGTTGTAATGTCCTATTTTAGCAAAGTTAAAATGTCCTTATTTAAAATGAAGTTGGAACATGAAAATGGAACTAAAGGATGACATGAAAAGAGATAAATCGGTTAATGGTGATTATACGATTAAAAGGCAGAGAAATAAATTTAAAAAAGCATTTGACGAATTATGCCTTAGCTGTAAACAAGTTTATAATGCAAATACCAGTTTCAACGTGCTAAACATTAAGAATTTGTGATAAATATGGACAAATCAGTAAGTCTAGTGTTAAAATTGTCCATAAAGGGGAGAGTATGATAGAACGTACCCTTAAGAAAAAACTTTTAGAGTTAAAAAAACAATTTCCTGCAATTGCGATCTTGGGACCTCGACAATCAGGGAAAACTACCTTGGTCAAGACCACATTTTTGAACTACGCATATGTCAATTTGGAAGATTTCCAACAAAAAGAGTTTGCCTCCAGCGATCCTAAAGGATTCTTTGAAAGATTTTTAAAAAAAGATCAGGGCATCATTATTGATGAGATTCAAAAAGTACCTTCTCTTCTTTCTTTTATCCAAATGGAAATTGATCAAAACCCTATTGCTGGTCGTTTTATTCTAACAGGGTCACAAAACATTTTATTAAATCAACATATAAGTCAAACACTGGCAGGTCGTATCGCTCTTTTAACGCTACTGCCTTTTTCAATCGAAGAATTACAAAAAGCAAATGTTCTTTGTGATTCTGCCACGGAAGCTGTATTTAAAGGATTTTATCCACGTTTATATGATACCAATAACATGGATGTCGTAGTTTTTGCGGAAAGCTATGTGCGTACATATGTTGAAAGAGATGCTAGAGATATTAAACAAATTACATCCTTAATGGAATTCCAAAAATTTATGAAACTGTGTGCTGGAAGAGTTGGACAATTATTAAATTTATCTTCTTTAGCTAACGAATCTGGCCTATCGCTAGTTACAATAAAATCATGGTTGTCAATTCTAGAGGCTTCCTACATTCTCTTTTTTTTGCAACCATATCACGAAAATTTCAACAAACGCATCGTAAAAATGCCTAAAATTTATTTTTATGACACAGCGCTCGCTTGTCATCTTCTGCGTATCACTTCAAAAGAAGGTCTTTTCGATCACTATTTAAGAGGAGCTCTTTTTGAATCAATGATTGTTTCTGATCTAATGAAAAAAAGATATAACCACGGTCTTCCTCCAAATGTATATTTTTGGAGAGACAAATTAGGAAATGAAATCGATTGCATTTTAGATGAAAATGGGAAAAAAGTTCCACTGGAAATAAAAGCATCTTCTACAATCAATTCCGATATGTTCTTGGGAATTTCATATTGGTCAAAATTAACAAAAACACCTCCGGAAGATGGAAAAATCATTTATGCTGGAAAAGAAGAACAAAAACGCTCTCAAGGGCATATTCTTCCCTGGGTAATGCTCTGACTCACTCCCCATAGATAAATCCATATCTTTCTACACATCTTGTAAAAAATAATTTGAACGTAGCTCCTTCAAAAATTTTTAGTTAGACGTTAAAGTTTTTCCTATAGACTTAT
>Ga0233425_10004328_pt1 | contig 24046 bp, 22 predicted proteins | sample Watercolumn_Towu_2_FD_181712 | JGI IMG/M metagenome (GOLD analysis project Ga0233425, IMG submission 181712) | Freshwater microbial communities from Lake Towuti, South Sulawesi, Indonesia - Watercolumn_Towuti2014_140_MG | ecosystem: Environmental > Aquatic > Freshwater > Lake | place... | reverse complement strand
CGCCTCTGATACTTCCCATGATCGTGTCTGTGCCATATTCACCTCCATTAATCTAAGGTTATAAAGATGGAACTGAATATAACACGTTTCCTAAAAAATAGCTACTTATTTACGGATAAGCTCTTAAACGGTAGTATTTGCAGTTTCAAGCATCGTAATACTCTGATTTAGATTCCTTAATGCGGTCCTCATATTGCGTCTGTTTTGTGATATCCTGAGCTGTCCCATAAATACGAATGACGCGACCTTGTCTCTCTCCCCATGCCGGATGAGCGTAATTGCGTAACCACCGTATTTCATCACTTTTTGTAATGATACGAAATTCACTTACATTCGACTGTCCGGATAACAAACAATCAAGTTGCTTTTCAAGGATGGGTATATCGTTCGGATATACAAGACTAAGCCAGTGACCATGAGCGTTTACCCCCTCAAAAGGATATCCAGTAATATGGACGAAGGTATCAGTGACACATTCACATACAAGTGTGCCGTTAGATTCGACCCGGAAGTCATATGCAAAGCTAGAGATACGTTTAGAGTCGGAATGATAATATTCTTCAAAAAAGTTCATTGGGTTATATTTAAAATATAATAGTGCTTTTCAGAATGATTCAATTGCTTGTTAGTTTCATCATATTTCTTGTATTTAATCTTATGTAACTTATTTTATTTTTCGTTTTAGTTATAGCACAGTGTGATATTATTTGAAAGAAAAATATTTCGCAGTGTAATTGCTTCGTATAACAGAGTGCTATAACATACTTTCATGGAGAAAAAGAATGTTGTCGGAAGCAGCATAAGAAAATTCAGATTAAAGGCTGGAATTACACAGGAAGAACTTGCCCTGATGAGTGGACTGTCACAGGGATATATAAACCAACTGGAAAGCGGCAAGAGAAACTATACACAAAAATCATTAGGGCTTATTGCGAATGCCTTATCAACACCAATAATAGAGTTCTTCAGAGAAGATGAAGAGATTCCACTCGTTTCAGAGAAGGAAAGCAGTTACCTGAAGAAAAGGTCATATAAAAAAGAACTTATACAGATTTTGAATGATTTGCCTGAACACATCGTTGAGCACTATCTTACCCTTTTGAAATTAGAAAAAGAAGTACTGATGAAAAACAAAAGAAATATTTTGCAAAAATAACCAAAAGGGATGGGGAAGGGTTGAATCTTTTAAAATGACACGTCTGTTTCAATCTTTTTATTTTTCTGTAATTGCTTCATTCCTTACCCAAAAATTTATATGTCAATATGTGTGTCAAATATTCCTTGACTTACTCTGTACTATTTGTCAAATTAAAGAAAAAAGATTCTTAGGTTGCTCGCTAGAGACAAAGGATATACAGCAGCGGCGATGAATGATGAAGGAATTTGAGATTCTCGGTGAAATTAGAGACATTGAGACAATCGCATCAGGCCGGGGCGTATACATCCGGCGTTATTTGGAGCGCACTTATGGAAAGGGCCGTTGGCGGAAGATGAAGGGCGTAGCCAGTGTGCAACTTGCAGACAGTACAATCTGCAAAGCCGAGATACACTGGTTTGAAGCGCATGGCGTAGGCCGCAAAGATTTCAAAATCAAGAGGGTAATTCGATGAGTAATTTTGTAATCTGCATTAATAACGATAGCAATCCGGCAAGCTTGATCTTGGGCAAGGTTTACCGCACGCTGCCAGATGCAGAGGCGGAGGCGCACAATATGCTGCGCATTGTTGATGAGGACAAATCAGAGCCTGACGGCTATCTCTACCCGGCGTCCATGTTCGCACCTATTGAGTTGCCAGAAGCGGCGGAACGGGCGCTGATGGCAGCGGAAGACTGAGCGAGACAGAGAAGAGTACAATGTTAAATCATTGGAGTTATGTGATTATTTAACTTTTAAGATGTGTGACCCGTCCCAAGTCTTCGTTTTCATCTATCTTGAAGTGCATAGGTTTTTACACTTTAACAGACACAAGTCTTTCACGGGATAATTCGGCTGCATAAGCTAAGGCCGCCTTAATATCATCGGAATTTAGCGACGGATAACTCTTTAAAATTTCTTCTCTGCTAACCCCATCTGCTAAATTTTCAAGTATAACTGAAACCATTATACGCGTTCCTTTAATACAGGCTTTCCCATGACATACAGACCGATCCACTGTTATTCTTTCTCTCCAATCCATTTTTAGTCTCCTTAAATATTTGTCCGCAATAATACCATTTGATTCAGACAAGTTGGGTTGAAAGGAAGTGAAACCCACCGCAATCTGTTCGCGGTATTCACGGGACTGTTGGGTTTCGTGCCTCAACCCAACCTACCGAACTGCGATTACTTTTCGATTATTAATACCAACCCGCAATCGGGACATTCTTTCGTGTCGGGGCTTACAGAATAACCACAAGCGGGGCATTTTCCCTGTGATTCCCATTCCCAAGAGGTTTGGATTTCAGGATATTTTTGGGTATAGAATTCTTCAATGCACTCGTGTGCGGCGCGCGCATCGGTTTTTGTGGTTAAAAGAAGATACCGGCAGCCGCACTTTCCCGTACTGCAACCAGGCGCCAATGCTATTCTGGAGGAAATGCCATTTCTCGAAAGCACATCCGATAACTCCCGGATGCCTTCTTTCCCTACTTCGCGGATTGCGACCCATTCGTCGTTAAGATGTGCGGCAACGTCCGGTTTATTATCTCTCTTTTTTTCGATCTCCTCCGGCATTTTCAGGGGGACGCCGCAATCGGCGCATGTTGTGATATGGGCATAATACTCTGAACCGCATTCCGGGCACTGTTTCATTGCTTGTTCCTAAATTCCGTTTGGGAATACACTTGTCCGTGAAACTCTGTTTCACGTAAAGTAGGGGCTTTTCAAGAAATCGCCTACCTAAAAAGAGTTTGTTTGCGAAACAACTTACACACCCCTTATCCCCTCTCCCCACCTTTGTGGGGACATGTTTTTAGAGGGGAATTGAGGCTGGGACGTTAAATTACAATTATCTGCCGCCTGCGATGGCGGGCACTATAGAGATATGGTCGCCGTCTTTTACCGGCGTGTTGATGTTGCCCATAAACCTGATGTCCTCGTCGTTGAGGTAAAAGTTGATAAACCGCCTGATCTGGCCGTCGTTATCACAGATTCTCTCTTTGATTCCCTTGTAATTTGCCTCAAGATTTTCGATAATTTCTTTAATATTCTTCCCTTCCACCCTCACCTCGTCAGCGCCCTTGGTGAGCGACCTGAGCGGCGTTGGAATGCGTACGCTTACCGACATAATTAAACCCCTTTCAAATTAAAAAAACCACAATAGTTAACCACAGAGGCACGGAGACACGGAGAAAAACCTTTACCAATACAAACTATAGCGAGCGACAAAAGAAAGTTGTCATTTCGAAGAAGCAGAGCAACTGAGAAATTCTAAGATTCCTCGCTTTGCTTGGAATGACAAGCATTCGATGTCAACTTATTTAAGTCGTTTACTATAAAAACTACCTACTTCTGTGCCTCTGCGTCTCTGTGGTTCTCAATATTTTTTATTGGATACAAACTTCAAAATTACTTAATGAACAGCGGCCATTTTCTCATCCATAATGGCGTCAAATTCGGCAAGAGAAGGATTGATAATCCGGGGGACTTCCAGCTTGTTCAGCACAGCCTCCTGGGTTTTTAAACCATTTCCCGTAACACTAATGACAATGGACTCGTCCTTTGGAATCTTGCCCTGCTCAATAAGTTTTTTCGTGACTGCCACCGTCACACCGCCCGCCGTCTCCGTAAAAATACCTTCCGTCCTGGCAAGTAATTTAATGCCTTCCACAAGTTCATCGTCGGTGACATCCTCTGCCCATCCACCCGATACATTAATCGACTTCACAGAATAATAGCCATCGGCCGGATTGCCAATCGCTATTGACTGCGCAATGGTCTTGGGCTTTACCGGTTTTATTACATCGGTTTCCTGCTTAACTGCTGTGGTTATCGGCGAACTGCCGCTGGCCTGGGCGCCATGCAGTTTGGTGTCCGCACTATCAATAAGTCCCAGTTTGACAAATTCTTTTATGGACTTTTCTATCTTCGTAATTAAAGACCCACCAGCCATGGGAACAACAATATGCTTCGGCGCCTTCCATCCGAGCTGCTCCAGGATCTCATATCCATAAGTCTTTGAGCCTTCTCCATAGTATGGCCTTAAATTCACATTCACAATAGCCCAGCCGTATTTATCGGCAATTTCTGAGCAGAGCTTATTCACATTGTCATAGTTTCCCCTGACCTTTATCACATTCGTGCCGTAGATCAGCGTCCCAATAATCTTGCCCTGTTCAAGGTCGGCTGGCATGATGATGTAGCTCTCCAGCCCAGCCTGTACGGCCTGGGCGGCGACTGCATTTCCCAGATTTCCTGTCGTGGCGCATCCCACCGTTTTATAACCAAATTCCTTTGCCTTTGTCAGCGCGGTAGAAACGACCCTGTCCTTAAACGAAAATGTGGGATAATTCACTGAATCGTTCTTTACGTATAATTCTTTCACCCCAAGGACTCTTGCAAGGTTGTTTGCCCTGACGAGGGGCGTAAAGCCCACCTGTGCGCCCACCGTCGGCTCGCCGTCAACAGGGAGCAGTTCCTGATAACGCCACATCGTCTTGCCGCGGGATTCTATTAATTTTCTCGTCAGCACCTTCTTGATTCCATCGTAATCATAGTCCACTTCCAGAGGACCGAAACAGAAGCTGCATACATGCAACGGCTCTTTTGGATACGGCTTCCCGCACTCCCTGCATTTCAGACCTTTTACAAAACCCATCTTTTTGCCTCCATTCATTTAATAATCAGGACACAAATTTTCGCAGATGTCATTCCAGCGAAAGCAGGAATCCAGTCAATCTCTGTTCATCCGCGTCCAAACTATTCAGCAAATAAAAAAGCCTCTTTCTATTTTACATAAGATAGGAAGAGGCTTTTTTGTGTCCCTATCTTATCTTTTCCCAATATTATGAGACAGGAATTAGCACCTGCATCCCGTTCAGCACATGCGCTGGACAAGACCGGTTGCTGTGGCTTCATAGGGCCAGTCCCTCTGCCACTCTAGATAAGACGAACAAATTTTAATGAATTGTAACGAAAAATATAGGCACTGTCAATTGCTAATTTAAACTGTTGATGACAATACCGGTAATTAACTTCGGATAGAAATACGTCGACTTTGGCGGCATTACCTTGCGAGCCGTGGCGATTTCTCTGACCTGTTCAATACGGGTGGGTCTCAGAAAGAATGCCAACTGGTACTGTCCAGATTTTACCAGCGTCACGGCCTCAGTTTCTTCCTTTACATACTTCACATACTCTTTTATGGCCACATCCGTGGAATGGATACCCAATATTTTATGGATGATTACACTGTGAAGTATCCCGGCATCCAGATGCCTCCATTCGGGATGATCGTTTGCAAATACTGAGTCGAGTAATTTTTCATTGCTTAACTGCAATCTACAATACGTATCTTCCTGACCGGCATACATCACAAAGGTATGACCCCTGGATCCATCATTGAGTCTCGACATAAACTCTTCCACACGGCATCCCTTCCCAATCGGTTCGACAGTAAAAGACTCTTTGAGTGATGTAAGAATACGGTCGAAACTGTAATCTTTTATGTTACGCACGAGCCGATGTGCCGGAAGAATTTTTAATCCTGGATTATTCATGGAGACGCACACCATCATTACGTAATCCAGAGGCAAATCATCTGTAAGCCTGCCATTTTCCCTGCGCATCTGTTCTTTATAAGCCAACGAAGTTTCATACCGATGATGACCATCTGCAATAAAGAGGGGCTTCTCCTTCATGAGGGCAACCAATTTATCAATGGCCTGCTTTTCCTTTGTTACCCAGAGCTTATTTTTTACACCGTTATCATCTGTAAAATCTACCTCCGGTTTTGCAACGGCCATCGTTGATAAATATCTGTCGACCTCGTTATTTTCGTCAGGAAAAAGGGCAAAAATGGAACTCAGATTCGCCCTGCATGATTGAGTGAGTTTTAAACGGTCTGCCTTGGGGCCGGGAAGTGTTTGCTCGTGAGGGTAAATATATCCTTTATCAAATGGCTCCAGCTTTACCAATGCAATAAAGCCTCTCCGGGCGAGCCATTTGTCGCCGGATAAGAACTTCTGGTCGTAGACATAAATCGCCGGGGCATCTTCCTGCTTGAGGATGCCCTGCTTCCTCCAACTACTGAGAAATTCGGCAGCGCGGGTATACTTGTTGGTTTTCTCGGTGTCTCCTGAGAAATCTTTTCCATAATCCAAACGAATAATATTATTTGGATGCATCTGATAGTACAGTTCTTGCCCCTCCGGTGATATTACATCATACGGCGGAGTCACCACGGACGACATGTCCGTAATGACGTCCTGATTGTACCGCAATCCCTGAAACGGTTTTATAATAGCCATGTAAAATTTATGATTTGTGATTTACGATTTACGATTTTAAATCCCAAATCTAAAATCGTAAATCAGAAATACCTTGATTCTGACCTGTTTAATTAGGCCTTTGGCGACCTTTTACCCACGAAACACTCGAAAAGACACGGAAAAATTTCGTTATTTTCGCGTCTTTTCGTGGGCAAATTTGAAATTCCTGTACATTAAATTAGGTGCCTTCTTCCCAGGAGGCGAGATATTTCACCTGTTCCTCGGTAAGCGTATCAATCGTAATGCCCATAGATTTTAATTTTAAACTCGCTACCCATTGGTCTATCTCTTTCGGCACGTCATAAACCTTCGGTGAGAATTTACCCTTATTTTTCATCACATACTCCGTGGAAAGCGCCTGGGTGGCAAAACTCATATCCATCACACAAGCCGGATGTCCTTCTGCCGCTGCGAGGTTAATTAGACGTCCTTCTCCTAACAGATAAACCGATTTGCCATTCTTGAGCACATATTGATCAACAAAATTACGAACTGATTTATTGACTTTCGTCGCTATGGATTCCAAAGCCTCAATGTCAATCTCCACGTTAAAATGGCCGGAATTGCATACCATCGCTCCGTTTTCCATGGCTTCAAAGTGCTCTTTTCTGATAACGTGGATATTCCCTGTTAAGGTGCAGAATAAATCACCAATCCTGGCAGCCTCGATCATAGGCATTACCATGAACCCATCCATGGCGGCTTCCAAAGACTTAATTGGATCAATCTCAGTAACCACCACATTCGCTCCCATGCCTTTTGCCCGCATAGCAAGCCCCTTTCCACACCATCCATAACCGGCAACAACAAATATCTTGCCCGCCAGCAATGTATCAGTCGCCCGGATAATTCCATCAATGGTAGATTGTCCGGTTCCGTAACGGTTGTCAAAAAGGTGTTTCGTGTCAGCGTCGTTCACGGCTATAACAGGTATCTTCAGAGACCCGTCTTTCTCCATAGCCCTTAACCGTATCACACCCGTGGTCGTTTCTTCCATACTTCCGCATAATTGCGGAATGAGTTCCTTTCTCTCTTTATGTATAGCGGAAACCAGGTCTGCTCCGTCGTCCATCGTGATGGTTGGTTTATGGTCAAGCGCCGATGAGATGTGTTTGTAATAGGTTTTATTATCCTCGCCTTTGATGGCAAAGACGGGGATACCATAATCCTTCACGAGAGAGGCAGCAACATCATCCTGCGTGGACAAGGGATTTGAGGCGCAAAGGACAACATCAGCGCCACCCGCCTTGAGCGTCCTGACCAGATTTGCCGTTTCCGCCGTTACGTGCAAGCAGGCAGACATCCTTGTTCCCTTTAATGGCTTTTCCTTTTCAAATCTCGCCATCACCTGCGCAAGAACGGGCATATCATTACTTGCCCATTCAATGCGTTTCTTGCCGCCCAATGCAAGATTCATATCTTTAATATCACAGTTCATGAATTCTCCTTTTTTTCTTTTCACTCGGTCTGTTTATCAGCCACTAAGGCACTGAGACACAAAATGAAATATGATTAAGTTTATAGAAAATGCTAAAAAACTCTGCTGGCTAACAACTTCAGGTACTTACCGTAAAACTCAATAAAAATTGAAATATTTTTATAAACAACTTCGTCTTTATATTCCCCGTATTCATGAATGATGCGATTCCTTAATCCTGTTGTTCTCGCCAGCTTCAAAGCTACGTCTTTTTCAATAATTCCTATCTCATCTAATTTCATGAAAGAATCGTGATAAGATTCCGGTGTAATTCCTTTTTTTGATAGGATAAAACTGTTTATGTCACATGCTACTTCAACGATTAGTTGTAAAAGTCTCTCTATTGCACGTCGCTGGGTTTTGTCCTGTATATATTGATGGAAACTGAGTAATTCAAAACTTTTCAGTTCTTCGTAATAGTTCTTAAGATAATTAAGCTTACCTATAAAAATCTCTTTATCATCAGGAAGCCAATTCATCCTATCCTTTCTACATAATCCTTTAATAGATATTCTTTCATCTTTCTGAACTTTCTGGTTTCCCAATACTTCTTGAGACACCGAAGCTGAAATTCCACCAGTGAAGCGTAATTCTTATAAGCCACAGGTTTACCTTTTTTTATAACCTGAAACAACAGTAAAGGAGACGCCTCATTTAAAAAGGCAACGTCTATCCGTTCGGTTCCAAAAAAATCGATAATGGCATCGCAAACACAGTTTTTGTCATATTGTCTGTTTTCAAAATAAATACCCACATCAATGTCGCTGTCTTCACGAAAATTATCGGAAAGAATAGAACCAAACAAAAAAATTATATCCGCACCCGTGAGGTGCATGAGCTTTTTATAATCTTTTGTAAGAATGGCATCCTTTGTTAACATTTTTGCAAATATTCAGCTTACCGCAGAGAATGCTGAGACCAGAGAAAAAAAACCAGAAGGTGAGAAACCGAGCATGTGGGAAGCTGGGAAGGGCAATTTCCCAACCTCCCCATTTCTCAATCTTTTGGCTTCTCTGCACCCTACGTGGTAAAGTACGTCAAATTTCAAACGCCCGCAGCCTTTCGCAGCGCATCCACCATATCCGTCTTTTCCCAGGTAAAGGTATCCTCGGAGCGTCCAAAATGGCCGTGCCGGGCGGTAATCTTGTAAACCGGCCTTCTCAGTTTTAACCGATCAATAATCCCTCTAGGCGTCATATCAAAAACCTTTTCACAAATTTGGGTGAGTTTCTCATCGGAAACCTTGCCGGTTCCTTCTGTTGTAATATGAATAGCGAGGGGTTTTGCCACACCAATGGCATAAGCCACCTGTGCCTCGCATCGGTCTGCAAGACCAGAGGCTACCACGTTCTTTGCAATGTGTCTGGCCGCATAGCAGGCGCTTCTGTCGACCTTCGTTGGGTCTTTCCCCGAAAATGCCCCGCCACCGTGACGCCCCCAGCCGCCGTACGTATCCACAATTATCTTCCGTCCTGTCAGGCCGCAATCGCCCTGTGGTCCACCGACCACAAAACGCCCCGTTGGATTTATATGATAAATCGTTTTGCTATCCAATAAATTTGCGGGAATTACCTGCTTTGCAACTTTTTCAATCATATCAGCTTTAATTGTTTCGTATTTTACATCAGGCGCATGTTGGGTAGAAACAACTACCGTATGCACCCGGACAGGTTTATGGTCTTCATATTCCACCGTTACCTGTGATTTTGCATCAGGACGTAAATATTTCAATGTTCCCTTCTGCCGTAACTCGGCATGTTTTATAATAATCCGGTGAGCCAGCATAATAGGAAGCGGCATCAATTCCGGCGTGTCATTGCACGCATAACCAAACATCATACCCTGATCGCCAGCGCCTTGCTCTTTATGGAGACCTTCGCCTTCGGTTACCCCTTGTGAGATATCAGGTGATTGTTTTCCAATACTGGTAATGACCGCACATGAGTTATAATCAAACCCCATCGAGGCGTCAGTATAGCCAATCTCTTTTATTGTATTCCTTACGATATCAGGAATATTTACATTGGCCTTTGTAGTAAATTCTCCCGCTACAAAGGCTACACCTGTTGTTACCAGCGTCTCACAAGCCACCCTGCTCATAGGGTCTTGCTCAAGCATAGCATCCAGTACGGCATCAGATATCTGGTCAGCAACCTTATCCGGATGTCCCATAGATACTGATTCTGAGGTAAATAAATGCCTTCCTTTCTTCATACTGATACTGTCCTCTCCTTCAATAAAATTTTCCTTAATACTTTTAAATTACGTTCGGTAGCACCCCTTTGTTCCATTACGACTGATTGCGCCCTCTTCCCTAATTCCAGCGCTTCGTACGGATGCTCCAATAAATACATCAATTTGTTCAATAATGACGATTCATCCTGGACAACCTTTATGGCATCAGCTTCTTTCAGTAACTGAACCTCCTCATTAAAATTAAAGGTATGAGGTCCCACGATAATCGGTTTGGCCAGCCCCGCTGGTTCCATCATATTTTGTCCGCCTTGTGGCACAAGACTTTTCCCAACAAACACGCAGTCTGCAACACTATAGATAGTGAGCAACTCCCCAATAGTATCGCCCAAAATTACCGTTTCATATTTATCTGCGTCTATTTTGCTGCCTTTATCGAGTGCAGTCTTTCTTATACACCTGAGACCTGCAGCCTCGATTTGCTTCATTACTTCAGAAATCCTTTCGATGTGCCGTGGCACCAAAACCAATCTTAGCTTGTCAACCTTTGAGCGTATTTGATTGAAAATTCTCAGAAGAATAGACTCTTCACCCTCGTGGGTACTGCCACAGACAATAACCTTATCGTCCTTACTGATTTCAAAGAGACGCAGCAACCGTTCTTTCGTATCTTCCGGAACGGCAGTTACCATATTATCAAACTTCATATTCCCTGTCGTAAAAATCTGCGTTTCCGGTATGCCAAGATTCCTGAGACGTGTTGTATCGGTCTCTGTCCTCGAGCAAAAGACATTCTCTTTATTTGTCAAACTTTCAAAGAATCCCTTTGAAATCATACTTAAAACATGATACCACTTCAGAGATTTTTCTGATATCCTGGCATTCACCAGAATTACAGGGATATGTTTCTTTGTTACTGCTATTAAAAAATTGGGCCATATCTCCAATTCGACCAATATTACATAAGCAGGGTCTATAGCGTTTAATACCCTGCCCACTACCCAACTCAAGTCGAGAGGAAAATAAAATATTTTCTTCCCGTCAAAACACCTTTCAGCAACGGATAGTCCTGTATTGGTATTGGCAGATACGACTATATCCAGATTATTAAACTCTTTTTCGATGGATTTTACAAGCGCTTTTACCGTTAAAATCTCTCCTACGGAAGCGCCGTGAATCCATATACAGGGATTCGTCCCTTTCCTTGTACCAAGCCAACCCAACCGCTGTGTTATACCAGAACGGTATCGTTCACTCAGTATGAATTTCAAAAAAAAGTATGGTGAACCACAGACGAGTGCTGTTCCATAAACAGCATCAAAAATAGTAGACATGCGGGATGGAGTGAATTTTCAGATTATTTTAAGTCCTTCGCTAACATTTAGCGCGTTTAAACTATAATTATCTCACCCTGCCACAACACTGTTTGAACTTTTTACCACTACCGCATGTGCAAGGTTGATTTCTCCCTACCTTAATCCCGACTTTAATGGGTTCTGGTTTCCGTTCAGCCTGTTCTTCTTCGTTCGTACCTGTACTCTGAAGGGCGCTGGCAGCGGCGACCGGGGATTCCTGCATCCTCTCCAATCCGGAAACTTCCTGATGAACATAGTGATCCGGATGCCATACCTCTCTTCTTTCCTCTCCCTTTTCTATTTGCAGCTTAAATATAAGATCGGTGACCTCATCTCTAATTGCAAGATTCATACTTTCAAACATACCGAGGGCTTCTCTCTTATATTCAATTTTAGGGTCTACCTGGGCATATCCGCGGAGACCTATGCCCGATCGCAGGTGATCCATTGCATAAAGGTGGTCTTTCCATTTCGTGTCAATCTTTTCCATCAAGAGGATTTGTGCAATCGTTTCCATCTGTTCTTTACCGATGGTGCTTTCCTTTATTTCATATGCCTCCGCAGCCTTCTTTAACAAATACTCCTCAACGTTTTCTCGTGTTTTCTCCTCAACCTCATTCAAATCGACCTCCAGGCCGAATTTTTGTTTAAACCAGGCTGCAAGGTCAAATGGATTTTCCTCGTCAGTAACGTTCTTCGTGTCATAAGCAAAAACCACCATCTCCCTGATACTGTCCTCCATCATCCGGAAAACGTAGTCATGCAGATTCTTACCCTCAAGCACATCCTGTCTCAGTGTATAAATGGTCTTTCGCTGTTGATCCATGACCTCGTCATATTCGAGCAGGTGTTTCCGTATTTCAAAATTGTGTTCTTCGACCTTTTTCTGCGCCCTTTCTATAGATTTCGAAACCATCGAATGCTCGATTGCCATACCTTCTTCCATCCCGAATGTTTTCAAAAGGGAACTTACACGCTCTGAGGCGAAGATACGCATTAAATCGTCCTGAAGCGACACATAAAAACGGGACGAACCCGGATCGCCCTGTCGACCGGCACGTCCGCGAAGCTGGTTGTCAATGCGCCTGGCCTCGTGCCTTTCAGTGCCGATAATGTGGAGACCTCCGAGGGATGCAACGCCTTCGCCTAAAACAATATCCGTGCCGCGACCGGCCATATTCGTTGCAATCGTGACATTCCCACGTTGTCCTGCCTTTGCGACGATGTGCGCCTCCCGTTCATGTTGCTTGGCATTTAACACCTCGTGCTCAATACCTTCCCTCATGAGTTTTTCACTCAATATTTCAGATTTTTCAATAGACACGGTGCCAACAAGTGTCGGTCTTCCCTCTTTATGCACTTCCACAATCTCTTTGATGATAGCATCAAACTTTTCTTTTTCGGTTCGATAAACGCGATCTGGGTGGTTTGTACGATGCATGGGTTTGTTTGTAGGAATGGCAACGACTTCCAGTTTGTATATCTTGTCAAATTCTGCCGCCTCTGTCATCGCCGTACCTGTCATCCCGGCGAGCTTTTTATACAACCGATAAAAATTCTGGAGAGTGATAGTGGCCAGGGTCTGGTTTTCTTCCTTGATGCGCTGATGCTCTTTCGCCTGTACGGCCTGATGCAAGCCGTCACTCCACACACGGCCTTCCATTAAGCGCCCCGTGAATTCATCCACGATGATAACCTCACCGTTTTTAACGATGTAGTCCCTGTCGTTTTTAAACATATGATGGGCGCGGAGGGCCTGCTCTATATAGTGAGGCCACTCCATATTCGTACCGGTATAAAGGCTGTCTACATTCAGCTGTTTTTCAACCTCTTCAATACCTTCCTCATTCAGATGCGCCACACGTTCTTTTTCTTTTATCTCGAAATGTTTCCCGGCTTTCAATCGTCTGGCAATCTTATCTGCCATATAATATTTTTCTGTAGACTCTTCTGCAGGACCAGAAATAATTAAAGGAGTACGCGCCTCATCAACCAATATGCTATCCACTTCATCGACGATGGCGTAATTCAGACCCCGGCTAATCTGAACCTGTTCTTCAGACCTGATTCTCATATTGTCGCGAAGATAATCAAAGCCGAATTCATTATTTGTCCCGTAGGTAATATCGCACAAATAAGCGGCCTTTTTCTCTTCGTATTCCTGATGAGATTGAATAGCGCCGGCTTTCAAGCCTAAAAATTCATACAGCGGAGACATCCAGTCTCTGTCGCGCTTTGCCAGATAATCATTAACCGTAACAATATGGACGCCCTTCCCTGCCAATGCATTCAGGTAGGCGGGTAACGTAGCTACCAGGGTTTTCCCTTCGCCAGTTGCCATCTCGGCGATCTTTCCCTGATGCAAAACAGTACCGCCGATTAACTGGACATCAAAGTGTCGCATGGTACGATTGGGACTGTCAGGGTTAGGGGCAACAAGGATTCTCCGGCTCGCCTCCCTCACGGCGGCAAACGCCTCCGGCAGGATATCATCCAGGGTTTCCCCCCGCGATAACCTTTCTTTAAACTCATCTGTTTTCTGGCGGAGTTCGGCATCCGTCAAAGACATCATCTTTGATTCGAGGTCATTGATCCGATCTACGAGAGGCCGTATGCTCTTCAGTATCCTCTCGTTTGATGTTCCAAATATTTTAGTTATGAAGCTCATTGTTTAATGTAAAAAAATTTTATAGCAATTTTATAAATGAAATTCTCGAAATCAGTTTAATTATTCTAAGCAAATATAGATATATATGTCAAGGTAATGTTGTAATTGTTTACCTTAAAAAAGAAAGCTGTTGAACCGTTTTAGTTCAACAGCTTTTTATGAACGATAGCTTGCGGCGGCCTATTAAGAAGTGTAACCGTTGACCTATCTAACCGCTTTCACGAAATACCCAATTTTTAATAACCGTAGAGTGTCTCTGTTTGTATCGGTGCTCCACATGACCTCTTCGCTACAAATACAGTAAGGAATTAGAAAACCCCCTTTACCTTTCCTGTATTTACATCAACATCCACACGTCGGAACGCAGGGTCGGAACTCGTACCCGGCATGAGCTTAATATCCCCTGCCATTGGGACGACAAACCCCGCTCCCTTGAAAGTCAATATATCCCGAATACGTAATCTCCAGCCCTTCGGAGCGCCTTTTAATTGCGGATTGTCCGTAATAGAAAGGTGGGTTTTCACCATGCAAGTTCCCATTTTTGAAATATCGGGGTCACTATCCAGTAATTTGATTTTATTCAATGCCTCTGGTGTGAAATCAACTCCATCTGCGCCATAAACTTCCTTTGCAATCGTTTCAATACGCGTCTTTAAAGGGGCGCTTAATTCATAGAGAAATTTAAAGTTCGTTGGGTGATTGCATGCATCAATAACCGCATCTGCCAATTCCAAGGCGCCTTCGCCCCCTTTGAGCCAATGTTTAGATACAGCGACACGGGCACCTGCCGCATCTGATATTTTGCGAATTACCTTAATTTCGGCTTCGGTATCCGTATGGAAGTGATTAATACAAACCACCGGATTGATTCCGGCTTTTCTCACAGTTTCGATATGATGGACAAGATTTGCTGTTCCCTTTTCCACCCATCCTACATTTTCTTTTTTATAACACTCGTCTAAGGGACGTCCTGGCACTGGAATGGGTGCGCCACCATGGCATTTCATTGCACGGACTGTGGTAACAATTACCGCCGCATTTGGACGATGTCCTGAGTAACGGCATTTTAAATTCCAGAATTTTTCAAACCCGATATCCGCTCCGAACCCTGATTCAGTCACATGGTAATCACCCAATTTCAAACCCAGCCTATCCGCAATAATTGATGACTGACCGATGGCAATATTGGCAAACGGCCCTGCATGCACGAACACCGGCTGTCCTTCAATAGTTTGCATGAGATTGGGATTGAGAGCTTCGACCATCCAGGCGGTCATTGCGCCAGCCACCTCAAGATCGGTGGTCGTTACCGGCTTACCTTTTTTGTCATAGGCGACAACCATTCTGCCAATCCGCTCCCGCATGTCTTTTAAGTCCTTTGCCACCGAAAGAATCGCCATGATCTCGGAAGATACCGCAATGGCGAATCCTGATTCCATCATGAAGCCATCCATCCTGCTGCCGATACCGATGATTATTTTTCTCAGCGCCTGGGCGCAAAAATCAATAATCCACTTAAGTTCGATCCTATCAGTATCAATGTCAAGGCGTTTTAAATTACTTTTTGCAAGCCTTTCGTCGTCATAATTAAATTCATGTTGTATCCTGGAGGTAAGGGCTACCATAGCCAAATTGTGAGCATTCATAATGGCGTTTATATCGCCTGTCAATCCAAGAGAAAAAGGTGTTAAAGGGATGCATTGGGAAAGCCCGCCACCGGCGGCAGAACCCTTGATATTCATGGTAGGTCCTCCTGATGGCTGACGAATGGCGCCCACAACCCTTTTGGCTCTTTTTCCCAAACCCTGCACCAGTCCCATGGTTGTGGTTGATTTTCCCTCACCCAGCGGTGTTGGAGTTATAGCTGTCACATCAATGAACTTTCCGTCAGGCTTTTTCTCAACCCGTTTCAAAACCTTATTAAAATCAACCTTTGCTACGTAATGCCCATGGGGGAGCAGTTCCTCTTTGTCTAAACCCAATTCATCGGCCAACTGATAGACCGTTTTCATTCGAGTTTCAGAATCTTCTGCTATTTCCCAATCTGCGTGCTTGGTGGGATCCAATGCCATATATTTCTCCTCCTTACATTATACAGTTATTTTAAAATTAGCTCCATACGTATCATCTGGAAAATGGCTATTTACAATGTAGTAAGCATATATTCTCATCTATTCCAAATAATTAAGTCCGACAATTATACTAATAAAACTTTTAAGGTCAAGAAAAATGATTAAGATTTATTAAATATATAAAGATTTTTATTGACAAAAACCTTTGTATATGCAATAAATAGTGGCTAAATATTACTAAATAAGCTGAGCAAACTGTATCATATCATCCAATTTGTGGCTAATTTTATCCTAATTTAAAAGTGCGCCATAAATTCTGTGGTTTTTTTAGTTCACGACCAAAACGCTATATTGTTATTTCGCTTATTTTGTAACCTATTTGGATGATTATATTTAAAACTGTTGTTGTTTTTTTGTTTATAATGTAGTTTAATACCAATAAATTTTTTATATACACCACATTCAGAATAAGGTATTCTCTTTGCTAATTTCGATAATTTATAAGTAGAAGCTAACTTTCTCTAGAAGGAAAGGAGGTACCATTAGAACATAAAACTTAAATATTGCTTCTAAAGTGTTTATCATGTTTCAATTTTTGCTGCGTGTAAATTTAAGTAATAGGTCCTTAAAGAAAGGAGGAAGATTTTAATGAAGAATTTTTACAAGTTGGGGTTAGCGGGAATATTGTGTGGCGCTATGGCAAGTTTTACGGCGCCGATTTTCGCTCAAGAAGCCGCACCTGCAATAGCGCCTGCGGAAGAAGAAGGCCAGATAGCCAGCTTCTTTAAAAGTGTAGAAGTTAGTGGTTTTATTGATACATACTATAGTTATAATTACTCGAACCCAAAAGATAACCTTGGGTCAGGTGGTGATTTTGTGCGTCCGGATATGATAGAATTAAGGGCATTCGATAGGGAACATAATTCATTTACTTTAGATAACGTCGAAATTTCTGTTTTCAAACCATCCACAGAGAAAGACCCTATTGGTTTTGGCTTCACTACAAACTACGGTGAAATTGCCCGAAGGTTAACCTTTGTACCCGCCGAAATGACTTCAAATACCAGGGTTGATAATGACGATTTCACCATAAGTCAGGGTTTTGTAACGTACAAAGCGCCTATAGGAAAAGGCATCGATTTTAAGTTTGGTAAATTTGCCACCTGGATCGGCGCTGAACTCTGGGAAAGCGTTGATAATCCTAACTTCTCCCGTTCCCTCCTTTATCAGAATGCAATCCCATTTACCAATACAGGTCTAGCCGTTAGCTATCCTTTATTGGATAAGTTAACAGTAACAGGATATTTGGTAAATGGTTGGGATACCTTTGTAGACAATAATGATGGGAAAACACTTGGATACCAATTCAACTGGGCAGTAGCTGAAAATACCAGTTTTATTGTAAATGGCAGCCACGGCGCTGAACAAGACGATGATTTAAGCCCTGGCGCTGATGGAAATTGGCGTCATTTCTGGGATCTTATCCTAGCACTTAAACCACTTGATAAGACAAGCATTAACCTCAATTTCGATTTTGGTACGGAAGAAGGCGCTGAAGGCATAGGAAGTGGCTTTTTTGCATCGCCCACCGGAAGAAATGGTATATGGTGGGGGTTTTCTGGCATTATCAGTCAGGACATTACCGATTCCTTTGGACTGGCATTCAGGGGTGAATATTTTGATGACAATGACGGCGCCAGAACAGGCGTTATGGGTCTTCAAGTTAGCGAAGTTACCCTTACAGCCAATATAAAAATCAGGCAGAACCTGCTTGTTAGACCAGAAATCCGATATGATGACGCAGACCAGGAAATATTTGCCGGACAAGATAACGAGCTCACAACGGCAATTGATTTCGCCTATATGTTCTAATATTTGTTGAACCAAACAAAGGCTTCATGTCTTTGTAAAATTGTAATCCCCCTACATCTCTCTTCAATAAGGAGAGGGATGAGGGGGATTTTTATTTAGCCTCCTCTCCCCAAAAACCACCGCCTCCTTAAAACTCTTAACAATTAGAGTAATGACCAACTTGAATAAACCACGTTTTATGTTATAGTAATACCGATGAAAAACAAATCCACTTACACGGAAACCCAGTTTTTTATATTTATTCTCATCTTAATACCCACATTCTCTTTATTGCTTTATTTAAATACAACGCACGGTAAATTTGTCTACGATGATTTTAAGATTATTGTAGAAAATTGTTTCATTAAGGAATGGAAATATTTCCCAAAGATTTTTACAAAAGATTATTTTATTATTTCCGGGGAAATGAGTTATCGACCCATTGTCACCATCACTTACTTCATCGACTATGCCCTCTGGCGCTTAAAACCCTTTGGATTCCATCTCACCAACGTCATTTTACACACATTGAACACGGCGCTTTTTTACCTTTTTCTCAGCGCTATTCTACAGAACAAAAAAATCGTTCTGCTTTCAACCCTGTTTTTTGTTACACACCTGGCCCTTCTGGAAACCATAAATTGCATTGGATATCGGGAAGACCTTTTATCTGCAACCTTTCTTCTCGTTTCACTTATTTACTTTGTAAAATCCGATACTATTCTCTATAAGAAAAGCGACAAAAGGCGATTCACACTTTATTACGCCATTTCTCTTATTGCATATTTGTGCGCCCTTTTTTCAAAAGAAATGGCCATCACCCTTTCTCTCCTTTTGCTTTTGTTCGTCATATTTTCAGACCAAAAAATATGGCCGAGTCTTGTAAAAAGATTTAAGGGGATATACATAGGCTATATTGCCGTTTCGTTGTTTTATATCATAATTAGATTTATCGTATTCAAGAATCATGAATTAAAAGCTACTTACCAACCTGGCGGTTTCCTGGTAAACACCTTAACCATGATTAAGATTCTTGCATCTTATATAAAATTATCATTCTTTCCATTCTCCCTTAACGCAGACTACGTGGTGTCGCTTGTAAAAACCCCATTAGACGGGTCATTCATTTTATCAATAATCTTTCTCATCTCAATTTTTATCTTATTCGTAATATTAATCAAATCGAGGAACATGTTTTCATGCTGGATGGCGTGGTTTTTCATTATGATTTTACCTGTCATGAATATCCTTCCGATAGGAAATATTATGGCCGAAAGGTATCTTTACATCCCGGTAATGGGCTTTTGCGTGGCAAAGGGGATTCTCATTTATCGGATCACCGACAGCACCCTGTCTCCACGTGCTATTCCGTTGAGGCGTATTATACAACTGGTTTTGGTAACTTTAATGATTGGCGGTTACGGATTTTCTATTATATGGAAGAATGGAGATTGGAGAGACGAATTTACACTCTGGACAAAAACTATTTTGCGCTCCCCTAATAGTCACCGTGCCCATTGCAATTTGGGAATTGTATATATGGAAAATGGTCTTACAGAAAAGGCCCAAATGGAATATCAAACCGCATTGGAATTGGATCCCCAAAATGCCAATATCCACAATAATCTGGGAGCTGTTTACACAAAAAAGGGACTCGATGATAAGGCATTAATTGAGTACAAAGAAGCCATAAATTTAGATAACAGTTACGCACAACCCCACAACAATCTCGGTAACATTTATTTTAATCGAGGTCACATTGATAAGGCAAAAGCAGAATATGAGGAGGCGCTGAGGATCAAACCCGACCACGCACTTGCCCATAATGGTTTAGGCAATATCTACAATGCAACAGGAGAACTCGATAAGGCTATGGAAGAATTTAAAAAATCACTTCTTTACGACAACCGCTACATACATGCCCGAAATAATCTAGGGGTAAATTATGCGAAAAGAGGGTTGTTGAATGAAGCTATAGCAGAATTTCAGCAGTCTATCGGGATAGACAATGCACAACCTAACAGCCATTTTAATTTAGGTCTGGCTTACGAAAAAGTAGGAAAACCAACAGATGCCATCCACGAGTATAATACCGTAATTCAGCTTGATCCCAATAATTTCAATGTTCGCTATGCGCTCGGCACGCTTTACCACGGATTAGGCCTGATAGACAAGGCCGTAGACGAGTTTCAGAAAATTATTATGCTCTATCCCGGAAATATAAATGTTTATAAAAAACTCATCTTTTTATATCTGAATGATAAAAAAGATATGGAAATGGCCCAATATTATTTGAAAGAATTATTAAAAATAGACCCCTCAGAGGCACAAAAAGATGATATCAAGCAGGTATTAGATCGTTTGAGATTATAGAATAACCGGAAGTTGAAAGATGTGTTAAGAAAGCCAATGGAGGACGATAGCGTGAATCTGATTTATATTTAAATGGGCCCACAAGGATTCGAACCTTGGACACGCGGATTATGAGTCCGCTGCTCTAACCGGCTGAGCTATGGGCCCTTTTAGAATAAAAAAATTATAACAAAATTTTACCCCTTTTCAATTTCATTTTTTGAATACCTCTCGAAAAAGCCACAGAGGGAGTTTGCAATGAGAAAAAAGTTAAAAACTCTTTTCTCTGCGCCCTGGTTTACTTTTCATGTTTTATTTCTTCACGAAACTCCTGAGCACCGGCACTAACGCCTTCATTTCGTCCGAATTCAGTTTCTCTTTAAACGACATCATCTTTTCTGGCGTACCATCGGCTATTTGTTTAATAATCTTTTCATCGGTTGTATTTTCCTGCCAGTTTTTATCAGTGAAATCAGTCGATTCCAACTCCTTTCCAAAGTCAGTAGGTTTCCCATTTTTATCATGACAGTCACTGCAGTGCTTAATGTACAATTTCATAGGATCTATCCTGGATTCCTTAGCTGTCGTAATTCCTGGAAAATAAGCAACTGCGCCTACAGCGAGCATAAACGACGCTGCCGCAACAATTCCTTTCTTATACATAATCGTCCCTTTCTTTAGGTTAGATGCCGAACCGGGTTTATCACTGCATCGTTGTTTTATCCGTGCAAAGTAAAACTAAGGATTAGAAGCGTTGGTCTCGGCGGTGGCAGTGTAAACATAATCATCACTAGCCGTGCCTTTGCCATCTGCCTCACATCCTGCGGCATAAAATGTTATCGGGTCGGCGGCGCCGACTGGGGGAGTCCATTTGAAAACCCAACTCTTCTTTTTAACACCTTTCGTACTCTGCTCTATATATTTATCCTTATCCGCCTTATCAAGTTCTCTGGCAGCGTCGCTGGGAGAAATAACCTGGGTGGTATTCCCTACTTTCTTGAATGTTCCAACTCTGTTACCATCGGCATCCAGCGCCGTCATTTCAAATCCATGCTTTTTCCCGCTGGAATTACCGAAAGCAACCTTTATTTTAACCGCCTTACCCGCGGTATAAGCAGTCGGCGCAGTAATTGAGAAATTTGCACTTCCCGAATTGAGACTGTATGAATTATGACATCCGTCTGCATTACACGTTCCATTATCGCCCGCAGCGCCTGTCCGGTAGGCAGGAGGACCACTTGACCAAGCTAATACTGTGTTCGTTATCAAACCGTAAAAAGCTGCATTAAACATAATACACACTACAGACTTCTTCAAAATCCTCATGAATACACTCCTTGTCTTGAAAATTCCCTGGCTAGAAATTACTGTCACTGACACTATTACAAAGTTTATCTTGGACCATGGCAATACGTGCAACTCTCCGAACGAATGGCGATCTTCTTCGCCGCAAGGTCGGTGCTTTTGGCCTTTACATACACATCCACACTGACGCCGGAACGCAGATTACTGAAGGATATCGTTTTACTACTCATGTTAATGCCGGAAACGCTCCCTGCATCCACATCCTGGCCGCATATCTTGAATGTCTTTGCAGAGGTGTTTACATTTTTTGTTTTTCCCGTGAGTTTGCCATCATATCCCTTTTTTGATTTTACAGGATCCTTAATGCTCGTCGCCTCGATAACACCATCACTATTGGCGCTACCCTTGATCATAACAACGTCATCTACTGCAATATCAGAGATTGTCGCATTATCAACCCCTTTTACTCTGATCGTCGCATTACTTGCATCCACTTCCACAAGATCATTCAATACCTTGAGCGTTAATGCCGCCTCATCTATGCTACTCACCTCACCCATGATACTTTCCCTAGTACCGGCAAAAACGGGAATGGACGTTCCTGTCACCAACAAACCAACAACCAAAAATTTTGACACAAAACCCTTCTTCGTCTGTGCAAACATGCCGCCTCCTTAAAAAAAAACCAAAAAACATAAAATAAGATTGTTTGCTCCATCAACACCGACATCCTCTGCCGCTATTTACTATAAGTTAGTCCCTTTAAGTCACCCTTACTAAACGGGGACTTCGTTGTGGTCTCAGACAAACGCTCAGTCGAACGATTCAGGGAGTTATGTTTTTTCCTGTGTTATTCCCCGTTTTCACGAGGACAAGTTTACAACCCCCTCACCCCCTTTACTAAGGGGGATTTTATGCGTCATATCGCCCTAAAACCGCTTAGTTAAAATGAAACATCCATGACCTTTGGTCACAAAAGGGGATGAAATCTCCCCTTCGTCTGTCATTCCGAGCGGAGCGAGGAATCTTCAAGATTTCTCCCTTCGGTCGAAATGACAATTACAGGTGAAAATTCCTACATAATTCAATTACTTTTTGTCCAGCGTAATCTCCATTGATGCAACGTTGCTTTGATTCATTTGATAGCTCTGAGTATGCCGCTTATAGCCCTTTTTAAAAACTTTCAGGGTATACTCACCGGCCTTTACCTTTTCAAGAACAAATGCACCCGTAGAATCAGTCGTTGTTTTATATTTGACACGGCCATTCTTGCTGAGTTTGACCTTGGCGTCAGCTATTGCAACCCCTGCTGAACCCTGGCTGGACGAGTATTCCTGGGCATTGTAGACGACTATCCAGTCCTTGATTTTATTGTACTCGCTCGTGCTATTAAGATTTTCCCACATAGTGCCTTCGCTCAAATCTTTATTGAGCTTTCTTATTAAGAGTGAATCGGCGCTGCCTGGAGTCACCAGTTTTGTATCTGTCACTTCCGCATACGTTGTCAGGGGAACATCACTCTTAACACCTCCCGATTGGTGGCACGAAATACACTTTGCATCGAGAATCGCTTTTATATCGCTATTGTAGCTTATTTCCGAAGAGCCTCCGTCTGAACTGCTCTCGGCAACCGTACCGGTCAGATCAAGGTCGTTTGTGCTAATAAATACCCTTCCCGCCGATGAACCATCGGCATGGCAGCCATCGGCATTACAACCGCCACCGGATGCCTCGGTCGGCATTTTCACCTCACGACCCTCATACGATGCGGTTATCGTGAATGGGGCTTTCATGCTTTTTTCAGTGTAAAAATTTCCTGCTTGATTAGACGTTGATGTTACTGTACTGCCGTTTGTATCTATCACTTTTATCTTTGCTCCGACCCTGGCATCCGTACCATCAGCATCGGTGTAAATCGTCCCGCCAAGGGAAAAATGCTCCTCACCGCTTCCTGAATGACAGCCGCTTGTCAAACAATTCCGTCCTGCATTGTGGCTTCCTTCGCCATCTTCACCTTCTTCGTTATCCTCTCCTTCATCATCCTCATCGTCGTCTGCATCATCGACGTCCTTGCTAAAATCGCTTTTTTTGGACAATTGGACATCATTACTCTTCTTTTTTGCAAAAGCACTCGGAATTTCACCTTTCGAAATAATAGCAACAAATAAAATACAGATGATACACTTAACTAGTATAGCGTTTCATTAAAATCTAGACAATAATAAACGTATTTGTTATAATTCTTGCCAAAAACTTCGAAAGGAGAGATAGTGGCAAGAAAAACAAAGAGAAGTATCTTATTTCT
>Ga0233425_10004327_pt1 | contig 24046 bp, 14 predicted proteins | sample Watercolumn_Towu_2_FD_181712 | JGI IMG/M metagenome (GOLD analysis project Ga0233425, IMG submission 181712) | Freshwater microbial communities from Lake Towuti, South Sulawesi, Indonesia - Watercolumn_Towuti2014_140_MG | ecosystem: Environmental > Aquatic > Freshwater > Lake | place... | reverse complement strand
CCGTCGAGCCCAAGCCCGTCGAGCCCAAGCCCGTCGAGCCCAAGCCCGTCGAGCCCAAGCCCCCGGTGCCGCCCGTTGTGGTCAAGCCCCCGGTGCAGACCGCGCGCCGGCCCCGGCGCTGGGCCTGGGCGGGCTGCGCCACCCTCCTGCTCCTGGCCCTGCTCGGCCTGCTCGGCGCACTCCTGTGCGCCGGCATCGGCACCACCATCGCCGGCGGCATCGCCGCGTGGTGGATGACCAGGGCCACCACCCCGACCACGGAGGTCGTGGGCGGCATCGAGTTCGATGGGACGAACATCAAGATCATGTGCAAGGACGGGTACAACGACAGCGCGGTCGCGCTCACCCCGAGCAAGACCAGCGCCGGCGAGTACTTCGTCAGCACCCAGATCCCGTCCCCCATGGACTCGAGCGCCACCACGGTGGACTTCATGCTCATGGACGGCGTCGGCGTTGCGAGCGACGGGCAGTGCACCTTCAAGGGTTCGCCCCTGAAGGTCGCGTGCCTGTCCCACCCGCCCGTCCCGCTCGTCCGCGGGCAGTGGTCGTTCAAGACGACCGACTGCCCGAGCGTGAAGCTGATCGGCGCGGCCCCCCTGGAGTAGCCGCAAGGCATCCAGGGGAACAACCTCAAAGCTGGCAGGCTAGAGCGGTTCAAGTCCGCTCGCCAGCCATGTCGGTCGCGACCGACGTGGCCTGCCAAAAACTCACCCCTTTCCGTACGCCCCGACTGCACAACAGCCGGGGCGTTCGCTGTTTTGGATTAAAAAACCTCCACTCACCCCTCCTTAAAAAGGAGGGGATGTAAGGTATATTCTTTACAAATCTAACGGATCATTTGAGGGAATGGTTGCATCCCCAAAATTCTATTTGCTAAGTTCAAAAAGCTTGGTATCTTCCTTGCTGGATCTCAATTTTCGTGGGTGGTGAGTAAAATATATACAATCGCTCTACTTTGTTTTATAACAAAATAACCCCAAACAGGGTTATTTTGTGTAATGTTGGCGCGACTTTTATGGCTCGCGATAGCGGGCCATGTCGGTCGCGACCGACATGGCGGGACGTTGTGTAGCGGATAAGAATGCATTTTATGACAGTGGCCGCATAGACAAAAAAGCCCCTTTAGAGTAATTTGTGTGGTCGCAAGGTTCTTCGGAACCCCATTGCAACACCTTCAACCTCAGAGGAAACGATGCGTCAATTTACCAAGCGTCTCACCTTTAGTATGGTGGCTACAGCCCTCGTGCTGGGGTGTCTGAACGGCTTGGTGGCGCTCGTGAGCCCCAAGCCGTCCGTCTTCTGGCAAAACCCGCTCATGGTCATGTACCCCGTCGATTCGTTCGATGAGAAAGTGGCTGAGGAGCGGTTCAACCATGACGATTCGCCCACGCGTTCGGTGCGGTACGTTCCCGACGATCAACGGTGGTACCGGCTCGATCCGGAGCCTAAGATTCCGGCGTTTGGAAAGCTAATTCTCAACTTCGGGGATTCATCCACCTACGGGTGGGGCCTCGGGAATCGGGACCAGGCCTACGCGAGCGATCTGAACGACCTCATCCCGGGAGTTGTCTCGATCAACCTCGGGGTGCCGGGCTACAGCTCGCTGCAAGGCCTCCGGTATGTGCAGGAGCTGCTTCCGCGCTACCACGATCGCGTCGTCGGTGTGACGCTCTACTTCGGCAACAACGACTCTACGGAGAATGGTTCCGAAGACGGCACGAAGCTCGCGGCCGTGACGGAGTGGCCGACGCTCCTGCGTCAATACTTCGCACTGTTCCGGGTCATGCAAGATGCTCTACCGCGCAAAGCGGGTCACAACCGCTCTCCACGAGTTAGTCCTGAGGAATATCTAGCGAACCTGCGTGATATGGCAGCGATCGTTCGTGGCTACGGAATCCCCGTGGTCGTAATCGCTCCGCCGCTCAATCGTTCGTGGCCGCCGGGATACCGCACCCACACGAGCTCGCTCGATCCGTACGTGAACAACGGATGGGTCGCGATAGAACTCGCTTCAGCACGGCATCTTCACCAAGAGGGGCTGCGCCTCTGGGAGGAAGGCGATGATCGCGCCGACGACCTCCTCGGAGCGTCCGTCGAGCACGACTGGATCGTGCCGCGTCTCAAAACGCGGTGGGCCAATCAGCTGGACGTTCTCCAACAGGAGGGCGTTTCGGTCGCTCGGCTCGATCCACACTTCACCGGAGCGGAATTCCCGTACATGTTCGTCGATTACTGCCATCCGTCCGCAAGGACGCACGAGCAGATCGCCGAACGGATCATGGAAAACCTGAACATGCGGCAGTGACTCTCGCCCTGCGCGAGACGACAAGCCCCAACTTGGGCGACAGTCGTCTGACGCGGGGTTTATTGTTTGTACAAAAAGAAAAACCTCAGCGCGAGCTGAGATTTTTTCATGGCGGGCTGGACGGGACTCGAACCCGCAACTTCTGCCGTGACAGGGCAGTGCTCTAACCAATTGAACTACCAGCCCACAAATTCTTGTGGCGCGAAAATAATAACAAAACTATCATGATTACGCAATAGTTGATATTATTTAATCATATGTCAACAAAATCACCACAAGATCAACAATTAGACGAGCTAATGGAGATCAAAAAAATTATTGAAAAAGAAATTCATAAACCATTTTGGAGAAAAGCACTCTCTGAATTCGCTTCAGGGCTTATTCGTGGAGTTGGTCTGATGATTGGAACAACGATCATTGCAGCAATGATAATATATGCTCTACAAACAATCATTGATTGGGGCTTTGTTCAAACAAGTATTACTGATTGGATTGGACAAACAGCGCAAGATAGTGTTGAAAATGCGATGCCTGATATATCACAGTTTTTGAGATAAAGAAGGAAAATGCTGGATCCCAGCTTTCGCGGGGATGGTGTAATTAAATAAAAATTTACAGCAAAATAAAAAAACAATTACTTAACAACCAACTTCACTTCTCCGGATTGAGACGCGGTCACAAAAGCAATGTGACCGTCTTTTTTTACAAGCTTATTTTTGCGAACATATCTTTCCATGCGCATTATAAAAGTACCGCGCGCATCAGGAGACACAACAGGAAAAACCCCTGCCCTCAACATCATCTGCCTTGCAATTTGATCATTCGGACATGCCATAACTATTGGTACATTTGGACGGAAAACATTAACAGTTGAGGAAATTGGTGTAAAAGATGACGAAGTGACAATCAAATCAATTTGCTTATTTTGTGCCATTATATGAACCGCTTGCGCTATTGATGTGTTGGCGCTGTCTAACTCATGTAATTGATAAAACGAAATGTCATCAAATCTTGATGCCTCTGCCTCATCAATCACCATTGCCATCGCCCTAACACTAGTATATGGGAATTTGCCTGTTGCTGTTTCAGCAGAAAGCATAACAGCATCAGTGTGATCAATAACAGCATTTGCAACATCAGATGTTTCAGCACGAGTTGCACGAGGATTCTTTGTCATTGACTCCATCATGTGAGTAGCAATAATCACAGGTTTCCCTGCCTGGCGACAAATCTCAACCATTTCTTTTTGCATTATAGGCACTTGTTCAGGTTTCATTTCAACACCAAGATCTCCTCTGGCTATCATTATGCCATCAGATACTTCAACAATATCTGCAAATCTTTCTATTGCCTCTGCTCTTTCAATCTTCGCGATTATTTTTGCGCTTTGTTTGCCTAGTGTTCTACATTTTGCGTCAATAATTTTTCTCAAATTTATAATATCTTGAGAGCTTGTTACAAATGACAAGGCAACAAAATCAACACCAAGCTCAAGCCCAAACAGCAAATCTTCCTTGTCTTTTTTTGTAAGCGCAGGTGAAGATACTACTGAATCTGGAATATTAATCCCCTTCTGCGACCTAACTATACCGCCATATACGACCTTTGCTGTTACAATATTCCCTCTTACTGACTCAATGATTGTTTCAATAAACCCATCATCAATAAATAATCTGTGACCTTTCTTAACATCTTTATGTAGTCTATTATATGCGATTGGTAAAATACTATCGCCTTTGTAAATCTCCTGTCCTGAACAAAATCTGACTTTTTGACCTTTTTCAATAGATATTCCATCTTTTGGTAAATCACCCATTCTTATCTTTGGACCCTGCAAATCTTGCAAAATCGCTATACATTTACCTTCTCTTTTTGCTGCCTGACGAATGTTTTTTAATAAATTCTTATGATCAGCATACGATCCATGAGAAAAATTTAATCGCGCTACATCCATACCTGCGCTTATCATGCGACAAAGTGTCGTAGGCGATGAAGATGCTGGTCCAATTGTTGCAATAATTTTTGTTCTTCTTTTCATAGTTCGCGGACATTATACCACGAACTAATACTTTTATCGTCGCTTTTTAAGGAGTTTTTGCAATTCCTCTTCAAATTTTTTCAAATCTTCAAATGAATGATAAACAGATGCAAATCTTATATATGCAATTTTATCAAATGCACGCAAATGCTTCATAACAATCTCGCCGAGTTTAATACTGGTTATCTCTCCTGATCGTTCTTTTTGAATATCGCGTTCTATTTTAGATATAAGCGCATGAAATTGCGCGTCAGTGAAAGGTCGTTTCTGGAGAGACTGTTTAAGCCCTGAAATAAGCTTTGATCGCGAATATGACTCTCGTCTTGCGTCTCGCTTTATTACTGTAATATTTACAAGATCAATTTCCTCAATTGTTGAAAAACGATAACCACATGATGTTCGTTCACATTCTCTGCGACGCCTAACGCCTGATCCATCAGGTATAAGCCTAGAATCAACAACACGGGTTGATTTGTTACGACAAACAGGACAAAACATATTAATCTAAGTTATAGACCAAACGAAAAGGTCTAGTACCTACCAATGTCTTATCTTGAGAATTTGATGTAAGCCATATTCCTTGACCGTACTGTAATAGTCCACCAAAAATAACTAATCGCTCAGGAGATTCTTGCAAACAAGCCTTTGGTGGAATCCAAACCGAAGGAATAAATCCAAATCTCTTCTTAACAGACTCTGAGAATATAGGCCCAATACCATCACCTAATAGGGCGTCAAAAAATCTACAAGGAGTATCAAGAGGAACATTTATTCCATACCCAGGAATATCATCTGGTTTGATAGGTAATATTATCTGCCCGTCAATCTTCCCGTCCTTCCTTGCTAAAATATCATCCCGCACACTTGGATAATGAACGATGTAACCATCTCCAGCATGGACTGGAAATCGGATAACCGTCATGGTTCTTAACCAATAATTTTCAAAATCTCGAATCAGCACCTCGGAGTGCCCATCTTTTTTCTGCTTTAATGCTTCCAACCAAAGAATAACAGAGAGCCCAGCTGAAGGTACAAAAGCACCCGGTCTCTGATTAGCATATACGATTGTGTCGATGAGTGATAATGAAACATTTTTTCCCCAAGAAAATTCATTGTCTTGAGACTTTTCTAATTCTCCTTCAACATCCATTTTTCCATAATCCTTCCTAAAGATACCATAATTCTCGCTGATATCATGCAAAATGAGACCTTTCATACCCCACGATTTTATCATAGTAACTATAAAAGCGCCCAAGATGAGCGCTTTTATTCTTATTATTACATCATCTTTCTTCTAATAAACGCTGGGATGCCGAGATCTTCTTCATCCTGTGACTGCTCTTTTGCTGGTAAATTTTGTGATGTACTCATTTTTTGTTCAACAGGCCTAGATTCAAAAGATGATACTGGCGTAGTTGAGACACGATGTTGTTCAAAAGGCATATCCCTTCTTTGAGTACTTCGCATGCGCTCTTCACGATCCGGTGATTTCCAACTTCCATGAGGATTTATTTCAACATCACCGGCAAGTGTTGGTGCACTACGCTGTTTACGATTATCAAAACCTGTTGCAACAACTGTTATGCGAACCTCGTCATCAAGCGACTCGTCAATATTTGCTCCAAATATAACGCGTGCATCATCATCAGCTGATCCTGTTATCACTTTTGCTGCCTCTGCAACTTCATACATTGATAGATCTGGACTGCCTGTTACTGTAAACAAAATGCCTTTTGCGCCATCAATTGAAAGTTCCAGAAGCGGACTTGCAATTGCTGTCTTTGCTGCTTCAACAGCGCGATTTTCACCTGATGCAGATCCAATTCCCATAAGCGCTGAGCCAGCGTTCTGCATAATCGCTTTTACATCAGCAAAGTCCACATTGATAAGCCCAGGTAAAGTAATGATTTCAGATATTCCTTGAACACCCTGTCGCAATACATCATCAATAATCGCAAATGACTCAAGCAGAGATGTTTTTTTATCAATTATTTGCAGAACGCGATCATTTGGAATTGTAATAATTGTATCAACATGCTCAATAAGTTCATGATATGAATCATCAGCAATTCGCTTTCGTTGTGCGCCTTCAAAAGAAAACGGCTTTGTTACAACCGCTACAGTAAGAGCTCCTGACTCGCGTGCAATTTTTGCTACTTCTGGTACAGCTCCGCTTCCTGTTCCGCCTCCTAATCCAGCAGTCAAAAATACCATATCAGTCCCTTGAATAGCGCTACGAATATCATTCGCGCTCTCTTCAGCTGCTCTACGGCCAGTTTCTGGGTTCATACCAGCACCGAGTCCACGAGTTACTGTTTTTCCGATCGCAAGTTTGTCTTTCGCAAGATTGTTATGTAATGCCTGAACATCTGTATTTACAGCTACAAAACCAACACCCTTTAGTTTTTCAGTTATCATGCGATTAAGTGCCGCACCCCCTGCTCCACCAACTCCAAATACTTTTATCTTTGCGAATGTTTCTACTTCTGGTTTTATTTGTCCCATAATTGAATACATTATGTGATCAAAGCTGGACGAGATGAACACAATTTGTGTTCAATTTAGCCAACTTGAGATACTTTTTGTACTCACAACTTATCACAACCAACGAAAAAGACTAAAGCAAAACTGTGGATAACAAATTGGCCAACACTTAGTGTCGACCAATGTATCTATATAGTATTTATTAAGTATGAACTGTGCTATGGCATCAAAGACTTCATCCATTTTCTTAGCTGATCAGCTATCTGATTTACTCCTTTAATTTTAAATAATGAAAAACCACTTCCATGTGCACTTCGTATAGCAAATCCCCAAAGTGTCAACCCAACAGCAGTGCAATACGCGCAATCTTTAACTTCATCAATAACACTTGATACTCCTGTCGGCTTTCCTATTACAGCAGGAAGTCTTAAAACTCGCTTAGCTAGATCAGCTACTCCAGGCAAATGCATTGTAGCGCCAGTTAAAACAACACCAACAGGTAGCATACCTGAACGATCAATTTTTCTTAACTCTTCATCAATACTCTCAAATAATTCTTCAACTCTTGCTTCAATGATTTCTGATACAAATCTTGGTTTTATTGGATCTTGTTCAGGTGAGCCGAAATCAGCAAGCGTAAATTGGCCTTTGCGCTCAACATCATCAGGAACAGCGTGCCCTATTTCTGTTTTAACTCGTTCAGCAACTTCAAGCGATGTCCTTAGGCCAATAGCAATGTCATTTGTTATATGATCTCCTCCGACCGGCAAAACAGCTGTATGTAAAATATCTCCTTCTTCAAAAACTACAATGCTAGTAGTTGATGCACCTATATCTACAACACAAACACCTAATTCTTTTTGGCGCGATGTTAGCACTGCTTCACTTGCAGCAAGTGGCGTGAACACTAAATCATCAATATTCAAGCCTGTTCTATAAACAGTCTTTGTAAGATTTTTGATTTGAGATGAGAGTGTTTGAATAATTACTGCATCAACCTCTAAGCGAACCCCACTCATACCAACAGGGTCTTTGATGCCATGTTGACCGTCAACAGTGAAACTTTTAGGCACAACATGTAAAATTTCGTAATTTGAAGGCGTTGCCACAGTACGAGCAGCTTCAATGACTCGTTCTACATCTTCTTCGCGTATTTCAGCGTCAGCATGTGTTGATACGCCAATAACACCATGACTTTCTTGAACAAAAATATTATGTCCTGCTATTGATACCCATGCGCTATTTAGCGCAAGCCCTGTCATGCGTTCTGCTCTCTCAAGTGCTTTTGAAATAGATGAAACAGCATCTTCCATGCTTGATACTGAACCCTTATGCACACCTTGCGATGGTACAGCAACAGCGCCTGTTATATGCAATTGTGGCTTTCCTTGATCATCTGGTACGACTTGCCCAACAACGACTCGTATCGTTGACGAGCCAATATCTAAACCAGTTATTATCTCCTCTGCCATATGGGCAATATTTTATATCATTTTTGCAAATAATCCAAAAAATATGGATATAGAATCATCACAGCAATAACAGCTGACACTATTGCTGTTATAAGCACTGCTCCAGCCATCATATCTTTTACATCTTTTACCATGTCATTGAGTCTTGGTTTAAGCCCATCAGAAAGGCGCTCAAAGATACTATTTATCATCTCCAAGACCAAAACAGCACCAGCCAGCAAGATAAGTGCAACGCGCTCCCAAACTTGCAATGGCAAATAAAAAACAACAACTAAAACAATAATAGCGGCAAGAAGCTGAATTCTAAAACTGTGCTCTCTTACCATCACCTTGGCAATGCCGCGAAATGCGTACTTCATACTGCGATAGAATCGTTTTGGAGAAATCATAAAATTTGCTCTATTATTGAATCTTGTAAAGAAAACATTACTTTATCATCACCAGGGCGTTCATGATCATATCCAAGAATATGCAGAACTCCATGTACTATCAATTCAATAGCTTCATCTGTTACTGGTCTTTCTACTGCCTGTCTTTGTGCTTGAGCGAATGAAATTGCCACATCTCCTAATAATTCCTTATTGTCTGGATACTGAAACGATAGTACATCTGTTATTTCATCTTTATTCCTGTACATGCGGTTTAAGCGTTTAATTTCGTTATCACTCACAAAACGAATATCAATATTTCCATCTGGCGCATTCATGACACACGAATTTATCAATTCCTGTACATGTTCTAAAACATCTGGAGATATTTGATCGCCTTCATCTAGGATACTTTGTTCAATGCTGATTGTTATCATGGCAAAATTGAAAAACTATTTATCATCATCTGGAATGTCTGCATATAAACTATCTCTTTTTCATCTGCAAGATCGTAAAAGAATGTATAAACAACATCGCCAGCAACAACATAAGCTATAAGATCATCTGGACTTTGATATGCTACATATCCACCCTTTGTAAGCGTTGTTTCAAGCTGAACCAGCAACCCGTCCTTAGCATTTTTTACATACCAGTCATCAAATGAAGCTTCAGAAAATTCAGATGATGTAAGTCTAATAGCAGCATTTGAATTAGTGCGGAATACGATTTCATCTACTGGTTCAAATTCAGAATCAACAGTGCCAGCGACTGTCCATTGCGATGGATATGTGAGAACAAATGACGAATCGCCTGATAAATACTCTTTCACAGCACCAGTGTCTAATAATGTTTGTGGCGACACGCCCAAAGGACTATAACGATGGAATACTTCGTTTCCATCTAAATAAGTGTCACGGTCAGTATCTGGATCGCGAGGATTTGTGCCATACATTATTTCTTCAATATCTGTGAGACCATCGCTATCTAAATCCCTACCTGGCATTATTTCTTCTTGTTGTATAACAGGCTCTTCCACTTGTGGAACTTCAGTTATAACATCTTGAACCGGCTCTTGATTTCTATAACTGTAAACTGCGTAAAAACCAACAGCTCCAAGTACAATTACAAAAAATAAACCAACAACTCCTAAAATCCACGGTGTTTTAGATGCTTTTTGACCTGTCTTAGAAACTAATGCTGGTTTAGTAACAACTGGTGCTGATGCAATTATAGGCTTTTGTATAACAGGCTTTTTATCTTCTTTAACTACTGTCTTTTTTTGCTTAAATGACTCTGGCATTACATGAATAATAAAATCACTAACAACAGACGCATCTTGCGGATTATCTATTTTCTTTAATTCAGATTGCTTCTGCGCATCTTCAAACATATTTATTTTGGCAGTTCAAATAACTTACCAGGTCCATTTGGATTATATCCTGCAGAAACTTCCTGGCCATCCAAATAACTATCTTCGTCTGTGTCAGGATTAAATGGATCTGTTCCGTAAACTTGAACTTCTTCTCTATCACCCAAACCATCTTTATCAGTATCAATATTAAGCGGATCTGTTCCAAAGATAGACTCTTCAGCGTCAGTAAGTCCATCACCATCAGAATCTTGATCTTGCGGTTCAATAACTGGCTCATCGTTATTATTTTGAATTACATCAACTTCATCTACTGAAACATCTGGCTCTTCTGACACGCTTACTGGTTCCTGCATCATTATATAGGCCAAATATATAGCAAAACCGATTATTCCAAGCGCAAGTAAAATAATTACAATTACCTTGATCGCCTTTCCAAACGATGACTTTGGAGGTATTGGAGCGTAAGTCTGCATCTTAGGTGTTTGTGTTGGCGTAACTGGTGTCGGTTGTATCGGAACTGTTGGTTGCGCAACTACTACAGGCTTTACTGATTCTTGCGAAGGTTTTGCAGAAGAATCAGCAGTGGCAGACGAAGCAATTGGTAAATTAGTAGGAACACTTGGTGCATCGTCAAATATATCTTGTACTGGAGGCTGTGAAGCTGATGCTGTCGGTTGTTTTGGCATTTGATCATCAAACATATTAAATCATTCAAGTTATTTCAAAGGATCATGTCCTGTTAATACTTCTTCTTTATCAGAATATCCATCACCATCAGTATCTGTATTAGTATCACTTGTGCCAATACTCTCTTCTTCTGCAGCATCTAGTCCATCAAAATCCCTATCTCCTGGCAAAGTGCGTTCCATGCAATATTCCAGCATTCCATAATCTGATATCAATGAACAAAGATCTGGGTTCTGTTTTGTTATAGCGTCACTTATTATCGCCCCTATTTCACACATTTCAGGGCTTATTTGCGGATAATCACATTCGCCTTTTAATATTGTATCAAAAACCCAGGTCTGCTCACACTGCTCTTGTTTTTGCTCATCAATATAATCAGCACACACATCATATGTATGATCTAAAGGCATTGTAAGAGCGATAACAGCATCATTACATTGTGCCTTTATTGTGGAATCAGTTATTTTTTGACAATCATCAATATTTCGTGAGGTTAGAGCAGATGTTGCAAGACACAAATCAAACTGCCCACCGGTTAATTCATCGCAATATTTACTATTTCCTGTTTCTTGCGCTAGGCGCAATGCAGCGTTACTTACACATTTCTGGACATCTTGTTCGTTCTGACATGCTTCAATATATAAATTTGTATTTTCTGTTATTTGTCTATCTTCGCTTGCATTATAAAAGAATTGCACAATCTCATATACGAACAAAGATATCAGCGCAATAACAACAATTATTCCTAAACCAATCAATATTGGTTTTATCTTTGGTATTAATCTATCTTTAAGCGATATGACTACTTCACCACTATTATCAACTTCGTACCAATCAATATTACTTCCACTAAATTGTTTCTCTTTTTCTTGCATATATTACTGCGTACACATATTCATAGTTATATTACTCAAATTGATAGTACCGCTTCCATTAAATGTAGCACGCAATGTTGCTGTTGTTTCAGATAGTGCGTCACATACAAAAGTATTTGGTAATGATATTGCTCTACTAGTTCCGTCTGAAACAGTTGTTGATGCTGTTTCTCCGTCAATAGTCACTGAAATAGTTATATTAAGTATTGAATCAACTATCTGATCATACATATCTTCAATACCAGACGCGTCAGTGGCGCTATAAGCATAAGTTATGCCATCATCAGGAACTTCACAAGAATAATTTCCTTCAACTCTTTGTCCAGAACATGAACTGCCACTTGCAGTACATTCCATACTTGACCATCGTTCCATTTGCACAATGTCGCATGAATTATCAGTAAATACAGCACTGAATACATCAACTCCGTCGTTCTTTATATCATCTATCTGCGCACTAACTGCCTTCATATAATCTGCGCTTGAAATTGTTGTTGATCCCCATGCTGGAATTGAAGAATAACCAATATCATCCCATGTGAGATCAGCGTAATCAGTGTTATAAATACTTCCGTCTGTAAAAATTATCATGTACTCATTATCAGCTGTTCCTGAAAATGCTGCATAAGCGTCTTCTATTGATTGATAAATTGGAGTTCCTACAATACTACCGACAACTAAACCCGAACTTATACTTGAACGCAAAGTCGTTTCATTTGTTGTTGGAGCCATTTCAAGAAATGTCTTGCTATCTGTTGTATCGTGTTTTCCGCCAATATATGCCCATCCAACACTCATTGTCGCGCCAACTCCATCATACTCATCAAATAGCGCAACAACCGCATCATCAACAGCCTCGCGCAATACTTCAATTCTCGTACTGTCACCAAGTGTAGACGACATTGAATTTGACCTGTCCAAAACAAGCATGATTTCAACATCAGGATATATTCTTTCTTCGTCATCAACTGACAAAGTCAAACCTTCAGCAACAGAACAGGCTGGCACATATAAAGTTGATGAATTGCCAGCACTTAAAATAGTTGTCGCTGTAGTAAATGATTCAATGTCGGCTGAATATGATCTTCGAGCATCAAGCTCGTTTGTTTTTATCATGAGTCTCTGTTGCACCTCATCAAATGGACACATTGATGAACATGAAATAGAACACTCTGGCAATACACATGTTCCGCCATAAGCAACACATGGATCACCAGAAGATCCAACAGATGAAGTTAAAGCAATGACACAGCCATTTCCATTTGTGCTACCACCATTACATGTTCCTACCTGCCAACAAATACTCCCGTCTAATATTTCTCCATAATTTTCACAAGCAGCACCGATTGTGTATGGCGAGGTTAATGACACAAAATGATATGGCACATCATCAGCATCGCAAGCTTCAGAGCCGTTTATAACCCCGTCTCCGCAAAAACTGCCAGATGAAGAAACTGCATTACAAATTTCATTGCAATAAGTACATGTTGAACCATAACTTGCAGTACAAACTACTCCATTATCATCACCTTCATCACATTGCTCTTCGCCAGCATAAATATATCCATCTCCACAAGTATTATTAGTACATTCTATTGTACATGCATCTGTTGAATCATCATTTCCGTCATCACATTCTTCACCTGTATCTACTATGCCATCTCCGCATGACCCAGGAGCTCTACAAACAATATCCTCCCAATCCTCCTCCCAATTACACGATGCGTCATCACATATTCTTGTACGAGTAGTTTGATAGGCATATGTTGAGCAAACACCGTCAGATCCTGTTGCACTATCACAATAACTATCTACATTGCATGGCAAACCAGCCTTATCAGCATCTCCTTCAACACAAACAGTAGTATAAGGGCATTCGTCAGTAACGCTCGTACCTCCACATACTCCATTTATCCATGCGATTGGTACATCACAATCTGAACCCTGATCACAGGTATCGTCATCAGAACTTCCTAAACTACATAATTTTCCGTCATATAAATCAGTATTTCCATCACAATCTTCGGAGTCATCTACACTTTCATCGCCACAATATGGACCAGGACCAGTGCAATCCCAACTGCATGTATTCTCAATATCTTCGTCATAAACTCCATTTAACAACGAACACGCACCACCACCATATGCTGCTCCGCTTGGTGTGCCTGATGATCCACAATCACATAACTCACCGCCAGCCAATGCTCCATCTCCACAATATACACGATCCTCGTCAGTACAATCAGCACTGCAGAATCCATAACTTCCATTTAATGATCCATCATCGCAATCTTCAGCGCCTTCAATGACTCCATTTCCGCAGCTCTGCGGATCACATACTGCATCACTAGTTGTTGAATAAGCAGTGCAAGTTGAATTACAGGTTGATATATAATATCCAGATTGACCATCTGCTGTAGTACAGGTTGCGCCAGCAATTGTATCTCCTATTTCACACACTTCACTTGACCCAACTATTCCATCTCCACATGTCGCAGATGTTCCCCAAACAGTTGTGCCGTCACAGAAAGCTGCTCCATTTTCAAAACCATCACCTCGTCCTCTTGCGCCAATTTTTATTATACGATCGTCATCAGTATCTGTATCTATGTCAGTTGACCAAATTCCATCATGATATTCAAGTTCAGCTCCAAGTTCATATCCTTCATTTCCAAATGCACGATAATGATAAGTATAAGATCCAACAGGACAAATATAAGCTCCTGTTGTTTGATTTACGCATGATTGAGCATCATATTGCGCATAAGCTCCTAAACCACAGCTCAAATACTGATTAACAGGATCAGACGCTATACTCTCACCTATCTCACTTGCTAAAACTTCATTCCACGAAGTCCATACGCTTGATCCAAGAGATCGTACAAAAGTTCCTGATTCAAGTTGTGGAGTAGCGCTTGCGATTTGATTATCAATATCAGTAATGTCATTCAATCTATCAATATCTCGCGCGAGTTTTAATTTATCTGACGCGCACACCTCGCCACTATCGCAATCAAAATCAGATGAACATGATCCTTTGTATGTACCGTCTGAAGAACTATAACAAAGTGCAATATCATCAATATTTGTAATAAATGATAAGTTTTGCGTGAGTTGATTGAAAATATCAATTGTTTCATCGCTGGCGCCTAAATTGTAAGAAATCACAAACATGTTTGAATACAAAGTGCCTGATGAATAATTTGGCACTGAAACATAAACTGTACGACCATCAGCAATAGCATTGAATCCGTCAATTGTTATCTGTGATGGATTTCCAGAAAAACCATTGGCATAGTACCAAGCTATTGGGCTTAAGTACGACTCATTCTTTATGATACGCACTCCAATTACATCTCCAGTTGCAACGCCATCATCATAAACATTAAAGAAGTATTCCTTAAGAATATTCTCATCACCTCGTTCTCTAGCTAAAGTGGCGCGCAAATCAGAATAATCATCAGATGTACTATCTTCATTTCCTGCATCACGACAATAATACATTGAAAAATTCATCCATCCGCGACCCAATGTTGATGTTGTATAAACTCCAGAATAATTACCATCTGCATTATCCTCAAATGGGAAATATGAAACAGCAGGCCATGGATTCTCACATACAAATGCTGTAAGTGTCGCAGATCCTGATTTGCTATACGCCTCACAAGTTTCATCATCCGGACATTGATCATCACTCGCACAAAGTTGTGAAGAAGTATCACTGCAAGTAAATGATTCGCCTGTTGCGTCAGCTGTTATCACTGCTGATACTACAACATCAACTTCACCATTTGTACCAACTGCGCTATAAGTCGCTTGTGCTTGTTCAACAGCTCCAACAGACTCTGAAGTAAGCTCTATAATATCCTCATCAACATCCTCTGATTCCCAACTTGTCCATCCCCAATCATATATGCCAGAAATCGGCTCAATTGATTGTTTAGTGCCTGTATCATAAGAATAGGCAGTTGCAGTAAAATCATGCTCCTCACCAATAACTGAGAATGTATTTTGACTTTCTTCATTGGAATCTTCTATTTCAACAGCGTCAAGCCCGCAAATTCCATCTTGTGTAGTAAATGATTGATTAGCATCGCCATCCATCGCTACTCCATAATACGACAGCACGCCTTCTGTTGGATTGTCATAAAGCGTATCTCCGAGCATATGGATCGTATAGCTTGCATCAGCTTCAAGTAAAGTATCGTAATGGAATGTTACCTTGTACAAACCTTCAGATGTTTGCGTTTGTGTAATTCCAGTTATCGGCACAACACAATCCCCTACACTTTGAGCATTAGCAAGATGCAAAATGTGTTGTGCTACATTACCAAATGCTCTTACAAGCCAACTGTTACTTGTTTGCCAAAGCGATAAAATTGTATAACCAGTAGGACACGAGTCGCCAGAACCCAAATTCAATTCTATAAATGCATTATCTGTAAAACTATTGTCTCTCATTCTTGTACTGAAAAGTCCATAAATTTCAGCATTTCTGCAAGCTTCTGTCCCATTTGGGAACAGATCAACTTCTGGGCGAGGCATGCAACATTTATTATCTGCTGGACCATATCCAGAATCACAATCATCATCAATTTCTGCAACACATGATAGAGATAAAGAAGTTGATGCATCTAATGAATCAAGAGAAACTGCAATTGTTGCTGTTGCTAATTGTGTATCTTCATCTACTTGCTCGCCTGCAGTTTCTGAAATAAATGCTTTTTGAACTGGATCAATATAACTGTCAGGGCCAGCTCCATACGCGCTATTCTCACATTCTGGATTTTCACCTATTCCCGCAATGCCGTCACCACATACTGAAATTGATGAATATGAGAGTGAGGACCCTTCCCACAAACAATCACTAGAACAACCCTCACCACCATCACAATCCTCGCCAGCGCTTGTTGTTGAATTTCTATCAACTACTCCATCGCCACACCTGCCAGTGCTTCCAAAACCTGAATATGACGCATCATCACCTTCGCGGATACAAAGTGCAGAACATCCATCGCCTGAATATGTATCACCATCGTCACAAGTTTCATAAGGCGCATCAATTGTTCCATCACCACACTCTGACGCTATTTGCGTAATTGCAACTGATCCTTCGTTCAAACAAAGCGCCGAGCATCCATCGCCAGATAAAGTATTGCCATCATCGCATTCCTCGCCACCTATTCCATATTCATGCGCGATATCGCCATTACCGCAAGTTGCGCCAACAGCGCGCGATCCTTCATTAAGACAAACTGATGAACAGCCATCGCCATTAACAGTATTTCCATCATCACATTCTTCATGTAGATCAGTGCTTCCATTTCCACAACATCCGATAGTTGTTGTTTCAGTACAAGCAAGTGTACCTTCGTTTAAACAACTTGATGAACAGCCATCTCCGCTCACAACATTCCAATCTTCACAATCCTCACCAACACCGCGGACTCCATCTCCACAGATTGAATAGTATGATTGCGAACCTTGTGAAATACATGACGCTGTGCAACCTTCTGGAATTGAAGATTGATCAACATCCAACAATCCTCCAGCTATTGTCATCCATTCGGCAATATCAGCTTCGTCAATAATCGGATCAACCCAATTCCAATCATATCCGTATGCACTTAATCTTTGACCTGAAACAGAACATTCGTCAGGACTTCCAAATGCCAATACTTCATAATATTGCGAATCTCCAATATTTTCTAAAACAACATCTTCTGGCGAAAGTGTGATTCTATCCACTGAACAAAGCGAATCATCGTCTTTCGTGCCAAAACTCCATGAGAAATCACTTCCATAGTTAGTGCGTGTAAGCGCTACTCCACTTGATGACTCTGCATTACCTGACACTATTACTCTGTAATATGAATCTGATTCAAGTTCACCAGAATATGCAGAGTCTGTTATTTCTAAATAAACTTCCTTACACCCAATAGTATCACTACAATGAGCAACTGAATCAATTTGCGTAAGCGTTGCGCAAAGCTCGTTTGCACACGAATATAAAGTTATTATTCCTTCCTCCTCAACAACATCGCTCATGATAGTATTGAACTCCATTCCAATTTGTCCGTTAACACACGAGGTATCGCAACTAGGCCAGTAATTTGAAACATATGGGTCAGCAAAATTTACAATAACTGTTGCATCGCCACTTGTTCCACTTTCAAGTTCTTCTGCTGTGAGCTCTGTTGAACCTTCATAAAGCGCTGTTGCTTGCGCGCAATAATCATCAGATATTTCAGAACATGAACCAACACTTATATAAGATGATGGCGTTGTATCCCAATCCCATGAATAATCTGTTGGATCCAAAACTTGGCAAGTAGTAATAGGCAAAGAATTAAACTCTGATGTTGCACCTTGCGTATCTATCGTATCTTCTACTGGGCTTACCAATACACTCTCAACATCACAATTTACAGAACTTGCGCTTGTTACAAAATCCCATGACGCATCTTCTGACATTGATACTCCATCAACTGATTCAACTGCCTCTGATACAACAACAAGATATTTTTGACTTGTTTTCCAACTACCTCCATTGTACGAAGCACTGGCATTCCAAATAAATGATGTTTGAATAGTGCTTGAACTTATTGCTAAAGATCCAAATGGTACCTGTGTATCAGCATCTTCAGCACAATCACTGCCATCACATTCGTATACACTTATATTTGATGAATTTAATGTTGATTCATCCATTAGAGTATTGAAAGTTCCCCTTAAGACCGAGTTTGTGCAAGCGCTTGATGTGAATAAACTATTAGGTACTGCGCTAATAATTGAATCAGAACACGCTACTAACAATTCAGGAGTTACAGGAATCGCACCAGTTGAAAATGACCACGCATATCCACCGCTAAGCGAAGCTGCTGAAACAGATGAGGTTGAACCAACTTCAAAATTAAAAGTATTGCTTTGCTCGCCTGAAGCAGAAGTTATTCCAACAGCACCGGTTTGCGCGCCAGTCGGAACAGTTGTGACAATTTCATTATCGCTCCAATCTCCAGATAGTACAGTAGCTGTTACATTATTATAAAATTTAACCAATCCGCCACTACCGCCAAAATTATCTCCAAAAATAGTGACTTCTGTTCCAATTTCACCAATCTCTGGATCAATTGCGCAAATCCCTGGAGTCGGATCATCAGAAGTTACAGTAAATTCCATTGCGTCAGATTCAGAGCCACTACCTGCTTGTGTTATTATATAAAGATTGTGCGCTATTTCATCTATTGGATTCTCGTTCGTGTATGTTGAGGGAACTATTATTGTTATTTGATCATCACTCCAGATACTTTGATCGCATTCATCAGGAAATTCAACGCTTCCTTGAGCTAAATATCCACTTTCAGGATTCTCAAACCAAACGCTTCCTAAACGAGAACCAAAGTTAGAACCATAAATTGTTAAATACTGCCCTACACCTCCTTCTTCAGGGCTAATTGAATATATAACAGGCATTTGATCTTGGTCACCTTGTGAAGCTGAATCACTATCGCTTCCGTCAGATGAACTTGTATCAACATCTGAACCTGTCGTACAAATCCCTTCTTCACATAAGCTTCCTGCGCAATCAAAATCCTCTTCGCATGATTCGCCCCTGCAAGCTCCGCAACTTCCTCCGCAGTCCTCACCTGTCTCATCACCACTAATTTGATCATCAAAACAATGCGATGGAAGCATTACAACACGGACAGCATCTTCATCTTCATTACCAGCAATGTCTGACACGACAACATCAATACTATATCTTACTCCTTCTGTGAGTCCGTCAGTGTACCAGGTGCTTGAGATTGTAACATCTGTTAGATCATCACCGCTCGCTGTAACAGTATCAAACCACAATTCATTGCCATAAAAATCAGCATTTGAAACCTCACTGTCATCAGTTGCGCTAACATAAACTTGCGTAAAACTGTCAACTGATATGCTATCGCCTGTTTGTGGCAAAGTTATTGTAGCGTCAGGATCGTCAGTATCAATTGCGCCTCCTGTTGTGAATGTTGATGTGCAACTTCCAACTGTGCAGTCAAGCGACACTCCTGCAGTACTTTCAATATCAGAATCCACCGACACCGTATATTGCGTACTTTCTTCAAAACAGAATCTGTCTGAACTTGGTTCTGGACAAGCTGTGTTTGGAGTAAATGAAATGCGATTTCCTGAAACAGAAAGCGTACCATCTACCTGCTCACCTGTTTGTGTTTTTGTGATAATTACATTTCCGTCAATGCTTGTTGCATCAACTTGTCTGCTAAAAGTAATTTTCGGAACAACATTGCGAATTGATACTTCACCTTCTGGCGAATATCCTGAAACAGCAAAAGAAGCAATTGATCCTCCGCCAAGACCAGATCCACCACCCGCGCTACTACTTCCGCCTCCATCTCCACTACCGCCTCCTGTAGATCCAACCAGAGCAGAAATGACAAATGTTGTTATTGCCCATGAAAGTAAAATTATTCCAAGCCCAATTCCGCCGTTTATAAGTATTTTCTTGGCTTTTTCTATTTTGTCAGGCTCACCACCAGCTGTCATCCAAACAAATCCCCCATACATCACAATAACAACCGCTATTATTCCCAATACTGTTAAAAATGTACGAATAAGTTTGGCAATCACTATTGTTAAATCCTCATCGCCTAATCCACTCTGATCACCAACATCTTGCAAAGCATCAACTTGCGCATACACAGGAGTTGCATGTAAAGCTCCGCAAGAAATAGTGAAGCAGAGTGAGAGTCCAATTAATATTAATGTGATTCGTCTAATAGCGTTCATATATTTAGAAGAGTGAGCATATTGTTGATGAAGGAATTCCATTACAACAATACGGATATGAACTTGAAGTCATGCAAGCTCCTCCGCTTTGAGTTGGACCTTCTCCTGGCACAAAACAATTTTGATACTGATTCTTGACTCCGCTTCCAACTCCTGTTGCGTACAAATGTGTTACTCCACCTTCGCCTTCTATACTTTCCAAAAACACTCCATGACTTACAGTTGCGCGCGCTGCAATAGCTGTTGAACTTAATGATGAAACAACAGCACCTGTTGAATCTAAAGAATCTGATGAAACAGAGTACCAAATCTCATGAACAGGACTTGGGGTTATTGATATATTTGTATTTGTAAGAGTAGATGTCATCATTAGACTATCAAAAGTAACTAACACATCCTGATCAAGTGCCACATTCTCCTCTAAAATATTTGGAGCTATTGACACAATTTCTGGCGCTTGTAAAAACACAGCATCAGTAGTGGTAAAACTCCACGAATAATCATCACCAGCAGTGCCATCGCGATTTCCATCAAGTGAATTACCTGTTACATCAACAACACCGTCATACGGAAATGAACTAGCTTGTGGCGGTTCGTCTCCTATTGTTGCAGCAACAACAATCGCGTTAATATCCTGCGCACCTGGCAAACAATAAATAGTTTGTCCGCATGAATTTGTTCCGCACGCATCATCAGTTGTAAATGTTACAGTTTTATATCCATTACCTATCACATATGACCCAGCTATAGGAACACTGTCTTCTCCTGATACTTGTATATTTTCAAAACCGCTTGATGACTCGCGAACTCCTGAAGCGCTAGTCGGATCCATTGCCTCACTGAAATTTACCTCAACGATTATATTTCTTGCGTAAGTACCGCCATTTGCTGGAACAACACTTGTTATTGTTGGTGGTGTTAAATCAATTTCAGTTCCAACCTCAAATGACCATTCATAACCACCGCTAGCCAAAACCGAACCACCATCAGAGTTCTCAATAGAATCATCTAGAAATACTGTATACGAGGTATCTTCTGACGAAGATCCAAGTAGAGGCGGGTCAAATACAAATGTTTTTAAATCATCTGTAAAGCTAACTGATACTTCAGATCCTGAAAACGCTTCTGATTCGCCGTCTACTGACGCATAAATTAAAATATTATCACTGTTAAGTGCTGTGGACACCGAATCGTCTGAAACATCTTCTGGAGTTCCTGCAGTATCATATCCGTCAATAAATGACTCAATATTCATGGCTTCTTTAAATGTAATGAATATTTTTGTATTGCGTGCAATCTCTGTTGCATTTCGCGCTGGATAATGATCTTGTATACCTCCAGCACCCAAAGATCCTGATAATCGTTCAATAGATACTGAACTTGAAGATGCTGATGAACCTCCACCAGCAGAATCACCAGTTAAGCGACTTATGATAAAAGAAGTTATTGCATATGCACTAAGTGTTATGATCAATCCTATTGTGGCATTTATCAAAATATCTTTTGCTTTTTTAACTTTGTCTTCATCACCACCTGCAGACATCCATAAAAATCCAGCATAAATAGTTAAAATCAAAAAAATTACACCGAGTACACTAAGAAACACTTTTATAATATTTCCTATCATTGTTGGCAGATCAGTCTGCACCAGCCCTGCAGTTTCACCAACGCTTTCAACGCCATCTGATACTTGAGCCAAAGCTGGATTTGGAATAATAATAAAACACACGAGTATTACAAAGCTCGTGCCTATAAGCAACGATATCGCTTTTGAAAAAAGCGTTTTTTGTTTTGACACATTATTTATGTTAGTTCCTTAAAATTATACCGCACATGTGCATTATTTTGCAGTGAATATGTGGACGAAAACAGATTAAACAAAATAGGGGGTCAAGTCTTCACTGTGAACCGATATGTTCACAGTGAAGACTTGACCCCATAACTAACTTTAATCATCTTCCATACACAGCCATGACTGTGTCCCAGGTCATGTCAGTAATGGATAATAGATCGTTTCCAAATGTATAACTTGTATAGAATGCTTCGGAGATATCTAATACAAACTTATTCCAGGTTGTGCCATATAGGAGTATTGCTAGATCTTCTGAAGCTATCCAACGAAGATTACCATTTCCATCAACAACATATACTTTATTAACAGATGGGAATTTAACTAGAGTAGATCCTGGTCTATATGTAATCATAGGACCCATTGGAATATTAGACATTGTGTCTTGATCTACTTCTTTTATTCCATAGAATCCTGTAAACCATGTTTTATATACAGATTCATTTGGGAAAGGATGTCTTCTGTGATCTGCACCTATGTAATATACAGCTGAATCTACTTGTGTATTTATATCACCATCGTCTGGGAGTTTAATAAGAGATCCAATTGCAACTTCTCTTGTTGGGAATGAAGAGGTATCTGTATTTCTATCTTCTGCATCTTCTGCCCATTTATCTCCAAATACACTTTCAAGAGCCATACCTATTGGAACTACTATATCTTCTTCTTCTGAATCAGATGTTTGGCTGTTATTGTCTGTTCCTGAATCATTATCATCATTATCTGTTGTTTCTTCATCATCTGTACTGTTATCTGCATTGTCTTCATCTTCTGCACACACATTCATACTATCTGTTTCGTATGAACTTGTAATAGTGGCAAGGTCTGTTCCTTCTATTTTGAATTGTATGGTTGAATCATCCTCTAAATTGCTAGGAATGGCCCATGAATAAGATTCTGTATTAGATATAGGTCCTACAATCTTTGTATATGTATCACCTTCATTTATTGAATAATATAAGTTAACAAGATTAACACTAGATGTTGCTGTCCAGACTAGTTTTACTCTTGAACCAGCTGTTAATCCTGAACATGTACTAGTTCCACTGTTTGTACTATTTGTTGTAGTAGTAGTTGTTTCTGTATTTCCTGAAGATATTGTAGATGAAGGAGCAGCTGTTGAAGAATCAGAAGATGAATTTCTTGGAGCATCATCATTTGTAATGGATGCTATATGTATATCTGTTGTTCCTTTTGTTGCATTTGTAGGAGTACCCATTGTTATTATTACAGTTTCTGTTGGTTCAACAACTATTTCTTCAACAATTGTAAGAGATATATTTGTTGTTGTTTCTCCTGCAGGAATGGTTACTGGGCTAGAATCAATAGTATAGTCAACACCAGATCCTATTGCTGTTCCAGATACTGTGAAAGGTACTGTTATAGTAAAGGATGAGGCTCCAGAGAGTTGTGCTGTTATTGTTATAGTTTCAGCATTTTCTACAACAGATTGAGAAGCTGTTGTCCATTGGACTGTTGGAGGATCGTCATTGTCATTTATTGTAGCTGTATGAACATCAGTGGCGCCTTTGGTTGCGTTTGTAGGACTTCCCATTGTTACAATTACAGTTTCATTGTTTTCATCCAAAGAATCATCTACTACTGTTATTGTTATGTTTGTTGTTGAAGAACCTGCGTTAATAGTTACAGGACTTGCTGTTATTGAATAATCTGTGCCAGATCCTGTTGCTGTTCCTGTCATTGTATATGGAACAGTTACATTAAGTCCTGAAACAGCAGATAATTGAGCTGTTATAGTCATTGTTCCTACTGACTCTGCTCCAGATTGAGAAGAAGCTGTCC
>Ga0233425_10004326_pt1 | contig 24051 bp, 26 predicted proteins | sample Watercolumn_Towu_2_FD_181712 | JGI IMG/M metagenome (GOLD analysis project Ga0233425, IMG submission 181712) | Freshwater microbial communities from Lake Towuti, South Sulawesi, Indonesia - Watercolumn_Towuti2014_140_MG | ecosystem: Environmental > Aquatic > Freshwater > Lake | place... | reverse complement strand
CTTCCCTGCTCTGCCCGAGCCGAACACGGAGCCGACGCCGCCCATGCGACGCCTGTTGCCGACCGCCCGGTCGTTCTTCATCCACTCCGGCCAGGTCACCGGATTCGCCGCCGCCGCCTTCATGGCGATGGCCTTCGCCCCCCTGCCCGAGGCCGGGGGCCCAGTTCCCTACGAAACCGCCTCCGCCCCCGAAGCGCCGCCGATCGTGGCCATCGCCGAGGCCGCGGGGCCGGTGACTCGCGACATCGCCTTCGTCCGCCCGGTGAAGGGCTATGAGGTCAACTCCCGCTTCGGCCTGCGCCGGCTGGCCGGCCAGGCCGCCCGCCAGCACAAGGGCGTGGACATCGCCGCGCCGCAGGGCACCGGCGTCTACTCGGCCGCCGAGGGCGTGGTGAGCCGCACCGGCTACGACGCCGGCGGCTACGGGCGTTTCATCGAGCTCCGCCATCCGAACGGGATGAGCACCCTCTACGGCCACCTCAGCCGGGTCGACGTGGCCACCGGCGACCGGGTCGCCGATGACGAGCGCATCGGCCTGGTCGGCTCCACCGGCCGCTCGACCGGACCGCACCTGCACTTCGAAGTGCGCCGCGGCGACCGCCAGATCGATCCGATGCGGGTGATGGGACGCTCGTTCGCCGTGAGCCTCGACGTCGAAGCCTGACGGCGGCGCAACGCCCACGCTTTCTTCACCCCTTGGCCGGATAGTAGGCGGCGCAAGGGGTGTCGCTTGGACCGCATTCTCTACTGCATAGCCTTCCAGCACGACTGGCGCTGGACTGCGGCCGCGGCCGTGGTCTGTGCGTTCGGCGCAGGCACGACCTACGCCCTCCTCGGTCGCTCGCGGGGCCTCGCGGGCGCCCGGCAGCGCAACCGGGCGATCCTGGCCGCCTTCCTCGGCGGCCTGACGGTGTTCTCGACCCACTTCATCGCCATGCAGGGCTACGACGCCGGCGGCGAGTTGCGCTACGACGTCGCGCTCACCATCGCCTCCTTTCTGATGGCCTTCGCGAGCATCGGCCTGGCCTGTCTCCTGGCGCTGACCCGGCCGGGCGCGCTCGGGCGGGGTCTCGCGGCGGCCCTCGCCCTGTCAGGCGTGGCCGCGATGCACTATCTGGGGGTCGCGGGACTCATTCTTCCCGCCACCGTGTCCTGGGATCCGGTCCTGGCCGTCGCATCGGTGACGGGCGGCGTGTCCCTCGCCACGATCGGAGCCGCCTGCATCTACCGCCGGCGCCCGGTCCGGGCGCTCGCCGCCGCCGCCTGCGCAAGCGTCGCCGTGATCATCCTGCACTTCGGGTCGATGGCCGCCATGACCCTGCAGCCGGCCGCCCCGGCGGCTCCCGACTGGACGCTGGCCGCCGGCGCCATGACGAGCGTGCTGCTGGCGGCGGTCGCCATCCTGATCGCCGTGGCCGCCCTGATGGCCCTCGCGGTCTGGCGCAGCCGGATCAGCGCCCTCGCCCACATCCACGAAGCGATCGACGCCATGCCCGACGGCCTGGCCTTCTTCGACGCCGACGACCGGCTGGTTCTGTGGAACAACCGCTACGCCGAGGTGAACCCCGAGCTGACCTCCAACCTCGAGAAGGGCATGACCTTCCGGGAGATCATCCAGATCGGCCTTGATCAGGGGCTGTTTGCGGAGGCGCGGGGCCGGGAAGAGGAATGGGTGCGGGAACGGCTGGCGACGCGCGCCGGCCTGTCCAGCACCATGGAGCAGCATATCGCCGGCGACCGCTGGCTGCGGGTGTCTGACCGGCGGACCGCGGCCGGCGGCATCGTGACCGTCTGCACCGATATCACCGAGCTCAAGCACCACGCCCAGGCGCTGTCGGAAGCCCGCGACGCGGCCGAGGCCGCCAACGGCGCCAAGAGCCAGTTTCTGGCCAACATGAGCCACGAGATCCGCACGCCGCTCAACGGCGTGATCGGCATCGCCCAGGCGCTGGCCAACACGCAGCTGGACCCGGCCCAGAAGGAGATGCTGGCGCTCATCCAGTCCTCGGGGCGGACCCTGCAGGTGCTGCTCAGCGACATCCTCGACCTCGCGCGGGTCGAGTCGGGCCGGCTGGAGCTGGCCGACGAGCCCTTCGATCTCGGGCGCGCCGTGCGCGAGGCCGCCAGGCTCTACGAGGCCTCGGCCCGCGACAAGGGGCTTCAGTTCTTCGTCGAGATCGACCCGGCCGCCGATCGCTGGATCTCGGGCGACATGGTGCGCCTGAAGCAGGTTCTCACCAATCTCGTCTCCAACGCCGTCAAATTCACGTCCGAGGGCTTCGTCTGCCTGACCGTCGCGCCCGGCCCCGTGGCCGCCGGCCGGCCGACACTCAGATTCTCCATTGAGGACACCGGCATCGGGTTCGATTCGGAGACCCGGACGCGGCTGTTCAGCCGGTTCGAGCAGGCCGACGGGGCGATCACGCGCAAGTTCGGCGGCTCCGGCCTCGGCCTGGCCATCTCACGCCAGCTGGCCGAGATGATGGGCGGGGATCTGGACTGCGAGAGCGAGCCGGGCGGCGGCTCCGCCTTCATGCTGACCATCCCGCTGCGCCCGGCCGAGGCCCCCGCCGCCGCGCCGCGGGTCGAATGCGACGAGGTCGTCAGCGATCGCCGCGTCCGCGTGCTGCTGGCGGACGATCACCCGGTGAACCGCAAGGTGGTCGAGATGATCCTCGCCCAGGCGCCCGTCGACATGACCGCCGTGGAGAACGGGGCGGAGGCGCTCGAGGCGGCGCGGACGGGCGACTTCGACATCATCCTGATGGACATGCAGATGCCCGTGATGGACGGGCTCACCGCCACCCGCGAGATCCGCCTGCACGAGGCCGCGATGGGCCTGCCGCGCACGGCCCTGGTCATGCTGACCGCCAACGCCCTGCCCGAGCACATCGCCGCCGCCGAGGCCGCCGGGGCTGACCGGCACCTGGCGAAGCCGTTCGACGCGGCGGAGCTGCTGGAGCTGGTCCTCACCCTCCCCGCCGCCGCCGCCGCGTCGATCGCCGCCTGACCTACTCGTAGCCGTGGGCGGCTTCGTTGATCACCTGGGACGGCATGGACGAGAAGTCCACCGCCACCGGCTGCGCCTCCTTCCGCTGGAAGGTCCGGATCACATGCTCCAGCCGACGGCGGACCTCGCGCTCGGCCTCCGTGCCGGCGTCGAGCGCCAGCGGGGCCAGGCAGAAGTCGATGATGGCCTTGCTGCTGGTCATCGGTTCCATGGGGTCTCTCCTTACTCAGCCGCCACGAACTGGGCGGTTTCGGTGGAATCCTTCAGGGCGGTGGTCGACGACTGGCCGTTGGAGATGACGGTCGCGACCTGGTCGAAGTAGCCGGTGCCGACCTCGCGCTGGTGCCGGGTGGCGGTGTAGCCCCGCGCCTCGTTGGCGAACTCGCGCTGCTGCAGCTCGGAATAGGCGGCCATGCCGCGATCGCGGTAGCCGTCGGCGAGCTCGAACATCGAGTTGTTCAGGGCGTGGAAGCCCGCCAGGGTGACGAACTGGAACTTGTAGCCCATGGCCCCGAGCTCGCGCTGGAAGCGGGCGATGGTGTCCTTGTCCAGTTTGGCTTCCCAGTTGAACGACGGCGAGCAGTTGTAGGCCATCAGCTTGCCGGGATGCTCCTTCTGGATGGCCTCGGCGAACTTGCGGGCGTCCTCGAGATCGGGGTGCGAGGTCTCCCACCACAGCACGTCGGCGAGCTTGGCGTAGGCGAGGCCGCGGGCGATGCAGTGGTCCAGCCCGGTCCCCTTCTTCAGCCGGAAGAAGCCCTCCGGGGTGCGGTTCTCGCGGTCGATGAAGGGGTGATCCCGCTCGTCGACGTCGGAGGTGATCAGCTGGGCGCTCTCCGCATCGGTGCGGGCCACCGTCAGGGTGGCGACGCCGCAGACGTCGGCCGCCAGACGCGCCGCGATCAGGTTGCGCTCGTGCGCCTGGGTCGGGATCAGCACCTTGCCGCCGAGGTGGCCGCACTTTTTCTCCGAGGCCAGCTGGTCCTCGAAGTGAACGCCGGCGGCGCCCGCCTCGATGAAGGCCTTCATGATCTCGAAGCTGTTCAGCGGGCCGCCGAACCCGGCTTCCGCATCGGCGACGATCGGCGCGAACCAGTCCCGCTTGGCGCCCCCCTCGGCGTGCTCGATCTGGTCGGCGCGCTGCAGGGTGCGGTTGATGCGCCGGCACAGCTCCGGCGCGGCGTTCGCGGGATAGAGCGACTGGTCCGGGTACATCGCCCCGGCCGTGTTGGCGTCGGCGGCCACCTGCCAGCCGGAGAGGTAGATCGCCTTCAGGCCGGCGCGGACCATCTGCATGGCCTGGTTGCCCGTGACCGCCCCGAGGGCGTTCACGTAGGGCTCGGTGTGCAGCAGGTCCCAGAGGCGGTTGGCGCCGCGCTCGGCGAGGGTGTGGGTGATCGGCACGGAGCCGCGCAGGCGCAGCACGTCCTCGGGCGTGTAGGGGCGCTCCACGCCGTCGAAGCGGCCGGCGGGGGACGGAACGAGGTCTGCGAAGGTGGTCATGAGCGGTCTCCTGGGCCGATGCGCGGCGGTGTCGGAGAGGAGAACACCCGGAAGTCAAAATCGATACATGATCGCCGGCATCGGCGAAGTCGCTTGGTCACATTATGACACTTGCTGTTAAGTCATCTTGTGACACACTCGGCCCATGGAGACCGCAGACCGCAAGCTTTTCCTGGGCGGCCGCCTCAAGCGGCTGCGCCGCGATCTCGGCCTCACCCAGACCGCCATGGCGGCCGACCTCGGCTGCTCCCCCAGCTACCTGAACCATATCGAGCGCAACCAGCGGCCGGTCTCCGCCCAGCTCCTGCTCCGCCTGGCGGAGACCTACGACGTCGACCTGCGCACGTTCGGCCCGACCGGAGGACCGGCGACCGAAGCCGTCCTCTCGGAGGCGCTCGCGGACCCGGTGTTCCAGGGTCTGGCCGTCCCCCGGCACGAGATCGTCCAGCTGGCCGAGGACCAGCCCGCCGCCGCCGACGCCTTCCTGCGCCTCTACCGCGCCTTCGCCGACCGCCGCGCCCGCGACCGGGCCGAGGGCGACGCCGGGGACGAGACGCCGGCGGACTGGGTGCGGGAGTACGTGCAGGCCCGCCGGAACCACTTCCCTGAGCTGGACGCCGCCGGCGAGACGCTGGCGGCGGCGCTGGAGGCGGAAACCCCGGGCGAGGCGTTTGAGACCCGGGCCCGCGCCCGCCTGAAGGCGGCCCACGGCCTGTCCGTCCGCACCCTGCCGGACGACGTCATGGTCGAGTGGACGCGGCGCCTCGACCCGCACCGCGGCCGGCTGCTGCTGTCGGAGACCCTCGGCCCGGCCTCGCGGGCCTTCGCCGTCGCCTACCAGCTGGCGTTGGCGGAGCATGACGCCGCCCTCTCGGCCATGGTCGAGGCCGCGAACGCGCCGGACGAGCCCACACGCCGCCTGCTGAAGGTGTCGCTGGCCAACACCCTGGCCGCAGCCATCCTGATGCCCTACGCCGCCTTCCAGGCCACGGCCGAGGCCGCCGGCTACGACCTCGCCCGGCTGCAGGCCCGCTTCGGCGTCTCGTTCGAACAGGCGGCGCACCGCCTGACGACCCTGTCGCGCCCCACCGCCCGCGGCGTGCCCTTCTTCCTCATGCGCGTGGACCAGGCCGGGAACGTCTCGAAGCGCTTCGCCGCCGGCGCCTTCCCCTTTTCGCGCTTCGGCGGAGCCTGTCCGCGCTGGCGCCTGCACTCGGCCTTCCGAACCCCCGGCCGGATCGTGACCCAGATCGTCGAGACGCCCGATGGCCAGCGCTGGTTCACCCTCGCCCGCGCCGTCGAACGGCAGGGGCGGGACGGCTTCACCGAGCCGCACGACCTCGCCATCGGCCTCGGCTGCGAGCTGAAGCACGCCCAACGGCTGGTCTACGCCCGCGGACTCGACCTCGCCGCCCCGGACGTCACCCCGATCGGGCCGGCCTGCCGGCTCTGCCACCGCCACCCCTGCGCCGAGCGCGCCGCCCCGCCGGTCGACCGCCCGCTGACGGTCGACGACTGGTCCAAGTCGGTCAGCCCCTATCCGTTCGCGGCGGGGTGAGCGCGGCTTCCGGGGCCGTCGCAGTTCAGGTCAGGCGCAGCCGGCCCTCTTCGGCGGCAGTCAGGACGCCCGCCCGCTCCAGCAATCCCGAGATCACTCCGGCCGCATCCTCCGTCCCCCGGTCCAGCAGCGTCTCCATGTCGGCCCGCAGGGACGGATCGTCCGACACCGCGTCCAGCCGGTCCAGCCACTCCGCCCGGGTCAGCACCCCGTCCTCGCGGCTCGCGTCGATCAGCGGGCGCAGGAAGTCGAACCAGTCGCCCCCGGTCGCCCGCCTCTGCGCCGCCTCGGCGACGAGGGCGAACACCGCCCCGCAAGCGTAGTGAGCCTTGAACTCGCCCCGGTCGACCGAGGTCGACACCGGCTGGTCGGCGAAGTCGACGCACTCGTCCACCGCCTCCTGAAGCCGGCCCCGGGCGTCGAAGGCGGGGTCGATGGCCTGCATGGCGCGGATCGCCATCAGGTCCGCCCCGCCCTCGGTGATCCACGAATCCTCCGGCGTCGCGTAGCGCACCGTCTGGCCGAGCCAGAAATGGGCGCTCTCGTGCCCGATGAACCACCGCGCCATGTCGCGCACCCCGGCGGAGGGCTGGAGCACGCCCTCCCCCTCGAAGGCCATCACCACGAGGCCGGGCAGGACGCTGCCGGCCATGCTGGCCTTTCCGGGCGTCGACCCGGTCCAGCTCATCATGACCGTCGGCGCGGCGGACTCGCCGGGCCCCAGTCGGGCGGCGTACTGCTCCCCGATGCGGGGCGCCCAGTCCGCCAGTTCGTCCGCGATCCACCCCGGCAGACCCGGATCGACCACGGTCGACAGCCCTTCCCCGGCGACCAGCTCCGCCGGTCCGAAAAGGATGTAGGTCCCGACGCGGGTGGACTCCGGCGCATCGAGCCGCCGCCCATGTACGAGCACCGGCCCGTCCGCGTCGCTCCAGGTCACCCGGGCCGGCCCGGACCCGTCGACGACCGGTCCGAGATCGCGCGGCAGGGCGGCGAGATCGGCCTCCGCCGCCAGCGGGATCAGGTGGAAGACCTCGCTGTACCAGGCGGCCGCGCCGTTGGAGAACATCAGCACCGGATCGTAGTTCGCCTGCAGGTCGACGAAGCGCGGCTGCATCCGCACCCGGATCCGCCGCGGCACGGGGGCGCCGTCTACCCCGCGCAGCACGTCCCGCCCGCCGACCGTCTCCAGCCTCGCCCCCGGCGTCTCCACCGTCCACTGGTGCAGCCGCCAGCCGCGACCGTCCGTCAGCGGTTCGGAGTCGCCGAACACCCACAGCGGCGCGTCGCGATCGAGGGTCAGGTCGAGCATCCAGGCGCCCGCCTCGTGGCGCACCACGGCGGCGACCGGCGGCTCCGGCGTCTCCGCCGAGGCGGGTGCGGCGGCCAGCGTCAGGGCCGCCAGCGCGGCGCCCAGGGTGCGGATCATGGCAAGCTCCTCCTCGACCCCGTCGCCGTAGCCGCCTCGCCGAACGGCGTCAGCTTAAGCTTTGGTCAGGCTCGGGCCTCTCCGAGGGCGCGGCCGGCGGCCGCCAGCTCGGCGGCCATGACGGTCCTGAGCCGCTCCGGCTGCAGGATGGTCACCTGCCCGCTCCAGGTGAACAGGTGCCAGGCCAGCTCGCGCATGCCCGAGGCGCGGAACCGCACCAGCACCGAGCCGTCCGGCTGATCCTCCACGCTTTGCGTCGGGTGCCAGCGCCACGCCCGCGCCTCCTCCGCTCCCTCCGGCGACACCCGCAGCACCACGTCCTCGATCTCGTCCTGATAGATGCCGAACGACTGGCTGGCGAAGGCCTGCAGGTCGAAGTCGGCGGGCGGCGACGCCACGCCGGGTTCGGCCCGGACGCCGCTCATCCGGTCCAGCCGGAAGGTGCGGATGCCCCCTGTCTCCCGGTCGGCGGCGACCAGGTAGTTGGCGCGGCCGAACATCAGCCCGCAGGGCGCCACGCTGCGCCGCCGCGCCTCGGCGCCGGGGCGGCTGTAGATGAAGCCCAGCGGCTGGCCGGCGAGGATGGCCTGGCGGATCTGGGTCAGGACCGCCTCGTCGGCCGAGGGGCGCGGCCCGGCCTGCACGGCGATGGTTTCGGCCCGCACCAGCGCCTCCAGGTCGGGGGCCAGCCGGTTCAGCGTGGTCGAGCGCATCGCCGACTTGAGCTTCCTCTCCAGCCCCTCCAGCGCCGCCGCGCGGCCCGGCTCCCCGGCGGCGCGCAACCCCTGCGCCGCCTTGCTCAGCTCCAGCAGCTCGGCGGCGGTGGGCGCCTGTTCGAAGGCCGACAGGCCGCCGCGGATGCGCCACCGCTTGTACGGCGGGTCCGAGACCTCCTCGGCCTGCGGGAACAGGTCCAGCACCGCGTCGCGCATGCGTTCGACGGTGCGGCGCCCGACCCCCATGTCGCGGCCCATCTCGTCCAGGGTCAGCCCTTCGGCGCTGGCGGCCATCCGCCGCGCCAGCTCGATCACCATCGCCGCCTTTTCGAGTCTCATGGGCCTCAGGGAAGCATACGTCCGATTCTGACGCAACGCGGTCGCATAGTCGAACCATCGACAGAGACACCCCTTCCCGGAGCACTCCCATGGCCCGCGCCTTCGCCCCCGCCGCCGAGATCGCCGCCCACCGCTACCTGATCGTCCCCTGCGAGGCCGAGGCCGGCCTGGCGGTGATCTGGGACCGGCTGGAGGAGCAGGTGATCGACGTCATCGACGCCCGCCAGTCGGCCCGTTACGCCGACGAGGACGCCCTGTGGGACGAGGCCCGCCCGGCCTTCGATCCGGCCGAAGACTTCCGCATGGCGGCCTGATCAGCCGGGATAGCGGGCCTTCAGCGAGGCCGCGGAAGCCGCCGCCATCTCCTTCAGCACCGCGGGGTCCACGTCGGCCAGCCGGTTGACGTAGACGCAGCCCTTGCCGGCCTTGTGCCGGCCCAGTCGCGCGAGGAAGTCGTCCCGTCGTTCCTCGCAGCCGGACAGGTAGAACACCAGATTGCCCTTCCGCGGCGAGAAGCCGACCAGCGGCGCGTCGCCCTCGTGACCGCTGGCGTAGCGGTAGTGGTACGCTCCGAAACCGACGATCGACGGTCCCCACATGGTCGCCGGCTCGCCGGTGGCCTCGGCCAGCAGGGCGCAGGCGGCCTCCGCGTCGGCGCGGCGCTTCGGATCCTCGACAGCGGCGATGAAGTCGGCGGCGGAGGCGGCGGTGGGTCTGGTCTTCTGTTCGGCGGCCACGGCTACAGCCCCTTCACGATCCCCTCGACCATCTTCTTGGCGTCGGCGAACAGCATCATGGTGTTGTCGCGGAAGAACAGCTCGTTCTCGACCCCGGCGTAGCCGCTGCCCATCGAGCGCTTCACGAACAGCACCGTCCCCGCCTTCTCCACGTCCAGCACCGGCATGCCGTAGATCGGGCTCTGCGGATCTGTCTTGGCGGCCGGGTTGGTGACGTCGTTGGCGCCGATGACGAAGGCGACGTCGCAGCTGGCGAACTCCGCGTTGATGTCCTCCAGTTCGAACACCTCGTCGTAGGGCACGTTGGCCTCGGCCAGCAGCACGTTCATGTGCCCCGGCATGCGGCCGGCGACGGGGTGGATGGCGTACTTCACCTCGACCCCCTCGGCCTTCAGCTTGTCGGCCATCTCGCGCAGGGCGTGCTGGGCCTGGGCCACGGCCATGCCGTAGCCGGGGACGATGATCACCTTCGACGCGTTCTTGAGGATGAAGGCGGCGTCGTCGGCCGACCCTTGCTTGACCGGCCGCGTCTCGACCGCCCCGGCCGCGGCCCCGGAGGTCTCGCCGCCGAAACCGCCGAGGATCACCGAGATGAAGCTGCGATTCATGCCCTTGCACATGATGTAGCTCAGGATCGCCCCCGAGCTGCCGACCAGGGCCCCGGTGATGATCAGGGCGATGTTCTCCAGGGTGAAGCCCAGGGCCGCGGCGGCCCAGCCCGAGTAGGAGTTGAGCATCGACACCACCACCGGCATGTCGGCCCCGCCGATGGGGATGATCAGGGTGGCGCCGAGGATCAGGGCCAGTCCGAACACGCCCCAGAAGGCCCAGGTCGCGGTTCCGCCGGTGCCGATCAGGATGCCGATCAGCAGCACCAGCGCCAGGGCCAGGGCGATGTTGATCAGGTGCCGCGCCGGCAGCAGGATCGGCGCCCCGCTCATGTTGCCATTCAGCTTGGCGAAGGCGATCACCGAGCCGGTGAAGGTGATCGCCCCGATGGCCACGCCGAGGCTCAGCTCGATGATCGACAGGGTCTTGATGCCGCCCGTCGCCGTGGCGATGCCGAAGCTCTCGGGCGCATAGACCGCCCCCACCGCCACCAGGCAGGCGGCCATGCCGACCAGGGAATGGAAGGCGGCCACCAGCTGCGGCATCTGGGTCATCTGCACCCGGCCGGCGATCAGCGCCCCCGCCCCGCCGCCGACCACCACCCCGCCGAGGATCAGCCCGGCCGTCAGCAGGTCCAGCGCACCCGACGACCACAGCGTCAGCAGGGTCACCCCGACGGCCAGCGCCATGCCGACCATGCCGAAGGTGTTGCCCCGCCGGCTGGTCTCGGGGCTCGACAGCCCGCGCAGGCTGAGGATGAACAGGACGCCGGCGACCAGATAGGCCAGGGCCGCGATGGATGCGTTCATTCGGTCGGCTCCCCCTCGTCCTCGATCACTTGCCCGGCGGGCACGCGGTGCGCGCCAGCCGCCACAGGGCCGCGGCGATGAACAGCGGCCCGAGGAAGACCATCGCCCAGTCCCAGACGCTCATCGACCGCTCCTGCGCCACGATGCGCAGCAGGATGGAGGCGAACATCAGCACCACGCCGCAGTCGAGGAAGCGCAGCTTGCGGATGGCGTCCCTCTCCCCGAACCAGCTCCACAGCCACAGGGCGACGCCGATCGCGGTGGCGACCCAGGAGGCGGCGATGACGAACTGGACGACGTCGAGCGTCATGCGGCGTCGGCTTTCGGCCGCTCCTTCTTGCGGTACATGGCCAGCATCCGCCGGGTGACCATGAAACCGCCGAAGATGTTGACGCTGGCCAGGGTCACCGCCGCCACGCCCGCGCCCCTGGCGACCCACCCGTCGCCGCCGGTCAGCGCCGCCGCCGCGATCAGCCCGCCGACCACGATCACCGACGAAATGGCGTTGGTCACCGCCATCAGCGGCGTGTGCAGGGCCGGAGTGACCGACCAGACGACGTAGTAGCCGACGAAGATGGCCAGCACGAAGATGGCCAGGCGGAAGACGGTGGGGTCGACGTGTTCCATCAGGCTCCCTGCTTTTGATAGATGCGAATAACGACCAACAGGATCGCCAGAGGGACGATGCCGTAGAGCGCCGTCCTCAGCATCCCCACACACTGCGCCAGAAGACCCATCGCGCCACCGCCCACCGCCGTCTCGCCGACAGCGATGGACAGGAAACCAAGGCCCAGAACAATCACTTCAACCCCGATGAAGAGCCATGCCGCGATCATGACCGTCTTCAGAAGCGCCGACGTCATCCCCTCACCCCCTCATGCACCACGGCCCCGCCGTGGGTCACCGCCGCCGCCCTGAGGATCTCGTCCTCCAGATCCACCGCCAGCGTCCCGTCCTTCACCAGCAGCCCCGTGAAGGCGACGAGGTTCCGCGCATAGAGCGCCGAGGCATCGGCCGCGATGCGTCCGGCCATGTTGGTCCAGCCGACGATCTTCACGCCGTTGGGCGTCGTCACGACCTCGCCCGCCTTCGCCCCCTCGACGTTGCCGCCGTTGTCGATCGCCAGGTCGACGATCACCGAGCCGGGCTTCATCGAGGCGACGTGCGCCGCCGTCACCAGCCGCGGCGCCGGGCGGCCCGGGATGAGGGCGGTGGTGACGACCACGTCCTGCTTGACGATGTGACTGGCCGTCAGCTCGGCCTGCTTCGCCTGGTACTCGGGCGACATCGGCTTGGCGTAGCCGCCCGCCGTCTCCGCCGCCCGGAACTCCTCGTCCTCGACCGCGACGAACTTGGCGCCCAGGCTCTCGACCTGCTCCTTCGACGCCGGCCGCACGTCGGTGGCGGTGACCACCGCCCCCAGCCGCCGGGCGGTGGCGATGGCCTGCAGCCCGGCCACGCCGGCGCCCATGACGAACACCTTGGCGGCGGCGACCGTGCCGGCGGCCGTCATCATCATCGGAAAGCCCTTGCCGTAGGCGTACGCCGCCTCGATCACGGCGCGGTAGCCGGCCAGATTGGCCTGGGAGGACAGGGCGTCCATCGCCTGGGCGCGGGTGATGCGCGGCACGAATTCCATGGCGAAGGCGGTCACCCCCGCCCCGGCCAGGGCCGCCACGGTCTCCTTCTCGCGGTACGCGTCGAGCAGGGCTGCGACCACCGCGCCGGGCTTCAGCGCGCTGGTCTCCTGCGCCGTCGGCCCGCGCACCTTCAGCAGGAGATCGGCCCCGGCCAGGGCCGCCTTGGTGTCAGGGGCCACCGTCGCGCCGGCGGCGGCGTAGTCGGCGTCGGGGATGGACGAGCCCAGCCCGGTCCCGGCCTCGACCGTCACCGTCGCGCCCAGGGCCGTCAGCTTCTTCACGGTTTCGGGCGTCAGGGCGCAGCGGGTCTCCCCGTCGCGGCGTTCGCGGGTCACGGCGATGGCGACAGCCAAGCGAATCCCTCCGTCCGATCCAGACGAGGGAACGTTAGGCGCAAGCGGAAGGGTGCGTAAAGCCGGCCGCCGCGCGGCGGGCCCGGATCAGTGGGCGGTCTTCGGCGCCTTCAGGAAGAACCAGCCGCCCACCATGATCACCACGAACACGATCGCCGCGGCGATGAAGCTGCCCGACGGCATGAACCAGACGGTCAGCATGGCGACGATGGCGGCGGTCAGCAGCGAGCCCCACTTGGCCATGCCCATGAACATCCGGAAGGTCGCCTCCTGCTCGGAGATCTCCTGGCTGCCGTGCACATAGGCGTCGTGGGCGTCGTGGGCGGTGTGCGGGTCGGCCATGTCGGTGTCCGGAATCTCGAAGACGGTTGGCGCTCTTATACCGGCGCGCGCCGTCGGCTCAAGCCTCAGTCCAGCGCCGCCAGCACGTCGCGCGTGAAGGGGATCGGGTCAAAGGGCTTGCCCGCCGCGTCCTCGCCCCGCCGTACGATGACAATGTCCCGGCTCGGCACGATGATCACATACTGCCCGCGATTGCCGTTGGCCGAGATGGTGTCGGAGGGAACGCCGTCGCTGCGATTCATCAGCCAGAAGGTCGCGCCATAGCCCTGCGCCCCTCCCGGCTGCGGGCCGGAGGGCCGGGAGACGTAGGCAAGCCAGTCCTCCGGCAGCAGTCGCTCCCCGTCGAGCATGCCGTCCTCGAGGTACAGCCGCCCGAAGCGGACCAGGTCCCGCGCCGTGCTCCAGACCTGGCTGGACAGCACGTGGTTCCCGCGCCAGTCGGTCTCGGCCCAGGTGTCGTGCATGCCCAGCCGCCGGAACAGCGCGGCCGGCGGATGGTCGTCGAAGGTCCCCGCGACGCCCAGCACCGCCAGCAGGGTGTCGTTGTTGGCGTAGCGGTAGCGCGTCCCCGGCGGCGCGATCAGCGGCCAGGTCGGCGCCTGTTCGTCCACCCCGACGCCGCCGAAATAGAGGGCGTCGGTGCGGTTGCCCGCCGTGTCGCTGGTCAGGCCCGAGGCCATGCGCAGCAGGTTGTCGAGGGTGATGGCCTGCCGCGGATCGCCGTCCCGCCTCCAGTCCTGAAGGGCGACCGGGGCGTTCACGTCCGCCTCCCCGCGCTGCACCGCCGCCCCGACGATCGTGCCCGCCAGCGACTTGGCCACGGACCAGGTCCGCTGCGGGGTGTCCGGTCCGAAGCCCGGAGCGTAGCGCTCCGCCACCAGTCGGCCGCCCTGCAGCACCGCCACCGCCGTGGTGTTGGCCCCCGCCCCGTAGCCCCCGTCGAAGGCGCGGTCGACCGCGGCCGTGAGGGCGGCGAGGTCGCCCTCCGCCGGCCCGGCCGGCAGGTCGCCGGCCTCCGGCGCCGGGACCGGAACCCGGCCGTCCCCGGTCGGACCGTCCCAGCCGACGGGCATCACGCTGCAGCCCTGTCCCGGGCGATAGACCGCCACGCGCGGCGGCAATGCCGCATCCCAGGCCACGGAGAAGCGGGCCCCCGCGATCTCCACCGGCATCGCCCGCACCAGCGGGTCCAGCTCCGGATAGACGCCGACCAGCTCGTTGGCCTCGACGCTCTCCAGCGTCCGCGCGCCGCCCGCGGCCTCGGCGCTCTTCAGGGCGCCGCAGACCATCAGGGCCTTGTAGCCGGCGGCCATGCTCCGCACCGGGGCGGGCGCCTCGGCCGCGACGGCGGGAAGCGGCGACTGGGCGGCGGCGGCCAGCGGAACGGCGGCCAGGGCGGCCGCGAGGATCAGGGTGCGCATCGGACGACGCTCGCCGCCCGGGCCGGCTTCGTCAATCAGAAGGTGGCCTCGAACTGGTCGACCAGCCGCTCCAGCCGCTTCGTGCCGATGGTCCAGAAGGCCGGGTCGCGCGGATCCAGCCCGAACGGCGCCAGCGCCTCGACATAGCCCTTCGACCCGCCGCCGGCCAGCAGCTCGCGGTACAGCGGGGCGAACCCCGCCGGGTCCTTCGCCCGCGTCTCCATCAGCGCCGCCACCAGCAGGTCGCCGAAGGCGTAGGCGTAGACGTAGAAGGGCGCGTGCACGAAGTGGCTGACATAGGCCCACCAGTGCTCATAGCCGTCGTTGAGCGTCACGGCCGGCCCGAGCGAGCCGCCCATCTCCTCCAGCCAGATGGCGTTGATCCGCTCCACCGGCAGCTCGCCGGCCGCCCGCTCGTCGTGGAAGCGCGTCTCGAAGCGGTGGAAGGCGATCTGGCGCACCACCGTGTTCAACCCGTCCTCGATCCGCCCGGCCAGCAGGCCGCGCTTCTCCGCTTCCGGCGCCGTCTTCAGCAGCCGGTCGAAGGTCAGGCCCTCGGCGAAGATCGACGCCGTCTCCGCCAAGGTCAGCGGCGTGTCGGCCAGCAGGCTGCCCTGCCCCGCCGCCAGCGTCTGGTGCACCCCGTGCCCCAGCTCGTGCGCCAGGGTCAGCACGTCGCGCCGCTCGCCCATCCAGTTCAGGAACACATAGGGGTGACGGTCCGCCGTCACCGGGTGGGCGTAGGCCCCCGACTGCTTGCCCGGCCGCGCCTTGCCGTCGATCCACGGCCGGTCGAAGAAACCGCGGGCCCGCTCGGCGAACTCGTCGCCGAGGTCGGCGAAGCTCTCCAGCACCAGCTCCCGGCCCTGACGCCAGTTGAAGCCGCGCGGCGCGGTGGTCTCCAGCGGCGCATTGCGGTCCCACTGGTCCAGCTTCGCCTTGCCCAGCGCCCTGGCCTTGAGCGCATAGTAACGGTGCGACAGGCGCGGCCAGGCCTCGGCCACGGCCTCGGCCATGGCGTCGACCGACTCGCCGTCGACCTCGTTGGCCAGGTGGCGGCTGTCGGCCGGCCGTTTGAAGCCGCGCCAGCGGTCCTCCAGCGCCTTGTCCGCCGCCACCGTATTCAGCACCAGCGCCATCGTCCCGGCCCGCGCCGCCAGCGCCTCGTTCAGTCCCTCGGCCGCCGCCTTGCGCTGCGCCGCCTTCGGATCGGACAGGCGGTTCAGCGCCTCCGACAGGGTCAGCTCGTCCTTGCCGGCCTTCACCCGGAGCGCCGCCAGCGTCTCGTCGAACAGCCGCGGCCACTGGGCGCTGATCGGCGCGCGCTCGGCGAGGAAGGTCTCCAGCTCGTGCGACAGCTCGTGCGGCTTCATGGCCCGCACCCGCCGCAGCCACGGCCGCCAGCGCGCGGCGGCCGGCGCGGCCGCGAGGGCGGCGTTGATCTCGTCCTCCTCCAGCTGGTTGATCTCCAGCGTGACCCAGATGGTCGAGGCGGCGATGGCCGTCCCCTTTTCCCGGATCGTCGCCTCGAAGCCCTGCGCCGCCGCATCGTTGCGGTTGGTCGAGGCGGCGAGGAAGGCGTAGGCGCCGAGCGCGCCGAGCACGTCCGAGGCCTGCTCGTACAGCGTCACCGCCCGGTCCAGCCGCTCGCCCAGCAGGGCGGCCTCGGCCCGGGCCCCGGCCAGCTGGCCGTGCAGGCCGTTGAGTTCGGCCACGAGCGCGCGGGCGCGCGCCAGGTCGGCCTCGATGCGCGGGTCCTCGCGCGAGGCGTACAGGTCGGCGAGGTCCCACAGCGGGGCCTCAAGCGGTTCGGCGGGGGTCTGGAAGGGCGCGTTCATGCCCTCCTTGTGGGGAGCCCGGAGCCCCGGCGCAACGGCCGAAAGCCGCCAGACGCCCCGGCGGCGCCGGATCATTCTGCCGGGAAAGGAGACGCCGCCCCATGAGCTTTCGCATCCAACCCCTGCCCCTCGCCCCGTTCCGGCCGCTGTTCGCGCTCGACGACGCCGACCTCGAGGCGATCGGCGCCCGGCGCATGACGGCCGAGGCGCCGCACAGCGCCCCCTGCCGCGTCAGCCTCGCCGACGCGGCTCCCGGGGAGCGGCTGATCCTTCTCAACCACCGGCACCTCGACGCGCCCGCCAGCCCCTACCGTTCGGAAGGCCCGGTCTTCGTGCGCGAAGCCGCGGCCGAGGCGGCCCCGGCGCCGGGCGAGGTCCCCGACATGCTGCGCCGGCGACTGCTGTCGGCGCGGGCCTATGACGCGGACTGGATGATGGTCGACGCGGACGTGGTCGACGGCGGGGAGCTGGCGGAGCGGCTGGAGGCATGGCTGGAGCGGCCCGAGGTCGCCGTCGTCCATCTGCACACCGCCCGCCGGGGCTGCTTCCTGGCGGCGGCCGTCCCCGCCTGAAGCATCAGGCGGCGAAGGCGGCGATCAGGGCCTTGAGCTCCGGTTCGTCGACGCGCCGCTCCGCCTCCTCCGGCGACATCCACTCGCGCGTCCGCTCGTCCCGCTCCTTCCAGTCCGCGTGCACGGTCAGCACCTCCAGTGGAAAGACCGCCACCACGCACCATTTCGGCGCGCGGCGCTTCAGGGCTTTCAGATAGCGGAAGGTTCCGAACGGCTGCTCGACGACGCGGCCCTCCACGCCCGCCTCCTCCAGCGCCTCCTGCGCCGCCGCCTCCGCGTCGGAGCGCCCGGACATCCGCCCGCCCTTGGGCGTGACCCAGCGCCGCGTCTCGCGCGAGGTGACCAGCAGGATCTCGACGCCGCCGGGGACTCGCCGCCACGGCAGGGCCGCCACCTGTCGGCGGTCGCTGCGTTCGGAGCGGGTGGGATCGGCCGCCATCCGTCAGCGGACTCCGATCCGCGCTTCCGGCTCCGGGCTCGCCGCTTCCGGCCGCATCTGCATCGACGATTCGCCTCCGGGACGGGTCTGCGACAGGCGTCCTCACGCACGCCCGCGATTGCGTCAACCCGTCAGTTCCCGGACGGTTCGCCGGAGCGGTCAGCGTCCGCTCTTCGCCGCCGCCTCCGCGAGGCCCTCGCAGTCGAAGCGCTGGCAGAATTTCTCCATCAGCCCGCCCAGCCGTTCGAGCAGCAGCGGGGCCATCACCTGCTGCATCTCGAAGTTGAGCTCCGACTGCTTGCGCACGACAGCCCGTCCCGTCGGCGAGCCATAGAAGGCGATCGCCCCCTCCAGCTCCGCCACGGTGAAGGCGTCGGCGACGTCGTCCCTCAGCTCGACAAGGGCGACCTCGACCGCTTCCTGCACCGCGTCGGCCAGCTGGCTGGCCATCCAGACGCGCTGTTCCTCCGGAAGGTCCATCTGCCCGTAGGTCTCGTCCAGCTGCGCCCGCAGCTGCTTGAACACCTCGCCGCCCTGGGTGAGCTCGAGATAGCGTCCGGCCAGCTCAAGGTGCTGCTGTCGCGACGGCTGCGGATCGACCACCACGACCTGCGCCGGAGCCTGCGCGGCCGCCGGCGCCGCCAGCGCCAGCCAGATCGCGCCCATGATCAACGGCGTCCGCATGCTCGGCCTCCCCTGCGTGGAGCCATCCTTCCGCGCCGGGAGCGTGGCCGCAAACGAAAAGCGGCGGCGGAGATCGCTCTCCGCCGCCGCCGTGTCGTTTCGATCCCGAAGGATCAGGCGCCCAGCGAGGCCGGGTCCACCTTGAAGCCCGGGCCCATCGTCGAGGACAGGCTGATGCGCTTCACATAGGTGCCCTTGGCGCCCGACGGCTTGGCGCGGACGAGAGCGTCCACCATCGCCTTGACGTTGGCTTCCAGGGCGGCCTGGTCGAACGAGGCCTTGCCGATGCCGGCGTGGACGATACCCGCCTTCTCGACGCGGAACTCGACGGCGCCGCCCTTGGCGTCCTTGACGGCCTGGGCGACGTTCGGGGTCACGGTGCCGACCTTCGGGTTCGGCATCAGGCCGCGCGGGCCCAGCACCTTACCCAGACGGCCGACGAGGGCCATCATGTCCGGCGACGCGATCACCCGGTCGAACTCCATGAAGCCGCCGTTGATCTTCTCGTACAGGTCCTCGGCGCCGACATGCTCGGCCCCGGCCGCGCGGGCCTCCTCGGCCTTGGCGTCCTTGGCGAAGACGGCGACGCGCACGTCGCGGCCCGTGCCCGACGGCAGGTTGACCACGCCGCGGACCTGCTGGTCGGCGTGACGCGGGTCGACGCCCAGGTTGACGGCGATCTCGATCGACTCGTCGAACTTGGCCTTGGCGTTTTCCTTGACCGCCTTGATGGCGTCGGCGAACGGCAGCAGCGCCTCGCGGTCGCCGGTCCAGGCCTGGATGCGCTTGGGTTGCTTGGCCATGAGCTTAGCCCTCCACCACGTTCAGGCCCATCGCGCGGGCCGAGCCTTCGATGATCTTCGTCGCAGCGTCGAGATCGTTGGCGTTGAGATCCTTCATCTTCTTCTCGGCGATCTCGCGCAGCTGGGCGCGGGTGATCTTGCCGACGGTCTCGCGACCGGTCTTGTTCGCGCCCGACTTCAGGCCGGCGGCCTGCTTCAGGTAGAAGGTCGCCGGCGGCGTCTTGGTGACGAAGGTGAACGACTTGTCCTGGTAGACGGTGATCACGGTCGGAAGCGGGGTGCCCTTGGCTTCCTTTTCGGTGCGGGCGTTGAACTCCTTGCAGAAGCCCATGATGTTGACGCCGCGCTGGCCCAGCGCCGGGCCGATCGGCGGCGACGGAGTCGCGGAGCCGGCGGGCACCTGCAGCTTGATGTAGCCGAGAATCTTCTTGGCCATTGGTCTCTCCTAAGGAATAGCCCCGGGCGGACCCGGGGCCGGTGAGCCGTGGTGCGGCATGGCGGCCTCCCACGGATTTGCCGCCCGACGGGCGCAGGGCCGGTCGGGCGAAGGCGCGCGTGTAGCGGATGGCGGCCGGAAAAGCAAACGGCGGCCCCCGGGGAGCCGCCGCTGCGAATTCCGTCGATGGCGCCCGGGGTCAGGCCGCGGTCTTCTCGACCTGGCCGTACTCGAGGTCGACCGGGGTCGGACGGCCGAAGATCGACACCGCCACGCGCAGGCGGGCGTTGTCCTCGTCGACGCTCTCGACCTGGCCGTCGAAGCTGGCGAACGGGCCGTCGATGACCTTGACGGTCTCGCCGATGTCGAAGCGGATGGTGGGCTTCGGACGCTCGACGCCCTCCTCCACCGCGCCGATGATGTTCTGGACCTCACGCTCCGAGACCGGCAGCGGCTTGGTGCCGCCGGCGGCGCCGAGGAAGCCGGTCACCTTCGGGGTGTTCTTGACCAGGTGATAGGCGTCGTCGGTCATCTCCATCTTCACCAGCACGTAGCCGGGGAAGAATTTGCGCTCGGAGTTCACCTTGCGGCCGCGGCGGATCTCGACGACGTCCTCGGTCGGCACGAGGATCTCGGAGAAGGCGTCCTCCAGCCCCTGCTGCCGGGCCTGCTCGCGCAGCTGCTCGGCGACCTTCTTCTCGAAGTTCGAATAGGCGTGGACGATGTACCACTTGTGCCGGGGATTGGCGGGCTTGGGCGCGACGGCGTCGGTCATGGGTGTCAGTCTCTGTTACTGGCCGATCGCGAGGACGATGCGCGACAGGAAGGCCAGTCCGGTGTCGACCACGAAGAAGAAGACGGCGGCGATGGCCACCATGATGAAGACCATCACCGAGGTGATCCAGGTCTCCTTGCGGCTCGGCCACACGATCTTGCGGCCCTCGGCGCGGACCTGGCTGGCGAACTGCGGGATCGAGGTCCGCTTCTTCGCCGGAGCCGCGTCGGCCGCCGCGGCGGCGCCGGCGATGGCCGGCTGGGCGGTCTGGGTGCGGCGCCCCGTCGGGGACTTGGCCTTCGCCATCGGTGTCTCTTCGCGCAATGAATCCTGACACCGCCAGATGGGAACTCCCATCCGGCGGCGACAGGGGGAAAATGGCAGGAGTTGGGGGACTCGAACCCACGACCCCCGGTTTTGGAGACCGGTGCTCTACCAGCTGAGCTAAACTCCTGGACGAGGCCCCGGGGCGCTGCGGATGACCCGCCGCGCGTCCGGTGTCGCCAGAGCCGGGGTGATTACCAGCGCCGCCCCGGCATATCAAGCGCAAGCGGCCGCAAGCCGCCCGCCCTCAGCCCTGCTCGTGGTTGTGGGCCTGGACGGCGGCGGTCTCGTCGGACTTCTTCACCACCTGCCGGAACAGCAGCTTGTCGATGCGGCGATCGTCCATGTCGATGACCTCCACCTCGAAGCGGCCCAGCTGCAGCACCTCGCCCTCGTCCGGGACCCGCGACAGCTGGTGCAGCACCAGGCCGGCGACGGTGTGGAAGCCCTCCTGCTCGCCGAAGTCCTCGCCCAGCAGGTCGCACAGCTCCTCGAGGTCGGTCTGGCCGTCGACCAGCCAGCTGCCGTCCTCGCGCTGGCGGACCATGGCCTCGCCCTCGTCGTGTCCCTCGTCGAAGTCGCCGGCGATCATCTCCAGCAGGTCGGTGGCGGTGACCACCCCCTCGAAGGCGCCGAACTCGTCGACCAGGAAGGCCATGTGGACCTTGGACGACTTGAGGATCTCCAGCGCCTTCAGCACCGAGGTCGACTGGGGGATGAAGGCCGGCGTCTGCACCAGCCGCTCGACGTTGAACTCGCCGTTGTCCAGCAGGCTGTCCAGCAGGTCCTTCTTGTGGACCACGCCCAGCGGATTATCGACGTCGTTCTCCCGCGCCACCACGATGCGCGAATAGGGACAGGTGCGGATCTCCTCGCGCAGCTGTTCCTCGCTGTCGTCCAGGGCGATCCAGAACACCTCGTGGCGCGGCGTCATCGCCACCCGGATCGGCCGGTCGCCGAGGGTCAGGATCTCCTCGATCATCTCCTGCTCCTCCGGCTCGATCAGCCCGGCGGAGGTGCCCTCGGCAAGGATGGTCTCGACCTCCTCCTGGGTCACGTCGGTGCCGTCCCGGTCCTTGACCCCCATGAGCTTGAGGATGCCCGAGGTCGAGGCGGTCAGCAGCACCACGAACGGCTTCAGCACGATGGCGAGGGTCGAGATCGGCGCCGCCATCTTGGAGGCGATCGCCTCCGGAAAGATCAGGGCCAGCCGCTTGGGCACCAGCTCGCCGACAATCAGCGAGACATAGGTGATCAGGACGACCACGATCGCCGTGGCGATGATCTGCGACCACGGCGCCAGGGCCGGGACCGAGGTCTCGAGGATGCGGTCCAGCTCGCCGGCGATGGTGGCCTGGCCGTAGGCGCCGGCGAGGATGCCGATCAGGGTGATGCCGACCTGCACCGCCGAGAGGAAGTGGGTCGGCTCCTCCGCCAGCTTCAGGGCCGAGCGGGCTCCGCGGTCGCCGCGCTCAGCGCGACTCTGCAGGCGGGACTTGCGGGAGGACACGACCGCAAGCTCGGTCATGGCGAACAGGCCGTTCAGCACCACGAGGAGCAGGACGACGGCGATGGCGATGAGTAACATCCAGGGGGAGCGGGACCGACGCGGCGCGACAGTCGGCGTCCGCCCCCCAATGATAGGGGCCTTCGCGCCCCTCCGCCACGATTTCGTGCACTCAGTGCGTCCGGCCGCCCTCGATGGCGCCGTAGGGGCCGCGGGCGCCGGGCTCCGCCGGCTGCGAGGCGCAGGCCGACATGCCGATCAGGGTGCCGATGAACAGGCCGATGTGGAGCGCGCGCCGCATGTGGTTACCGATTTCCTAACGCCGGAAACCAAACGTAGGCCCGGGGCCGCGGTTCCGCGCAAGCGGCGTCGCCCGGTCGGGGAATTGCGAAGGGCGCCGCCGCGGCGGCGCCCTTGCTCAGGCGAAGCGGTCCGGCTCAGGCGAGGGGGCCGGTTCCGCCGCCGCGCCGCGTCAGCCGGTCGGCCCAGGTCTGGGCCACCTGCCCGGCCGCGCCGCGGCCGCCGAGACCGAAGGCGAGGGCCGCCGCCACCGCCGCCGCGCCGAGGATCAGGCCGAAGGCCAGCAGCACGATGTCGTCGGCGATGCCCATGAAGCGCAGGCCCATGGCCGTGGCCAGGGCGATGGTCGCCCAGCGCACCAGGGTCGAGGCGAAGCCGTCCGCCCCGGCCGTGCCGCGGTTGATCAGCCGCGCCAGCAGGTCGGCGATCAGCACGCCGGCGGTGATGATCACCCCGCCGACGATGACCCGCCCGGCCAGGCCGAGGATTTCCTCGACCATGGCCGCGAAGGTGGCGAACTGCAGCAGGCGGGCCGCCTCGATGGCGGTGAAGGCCACGATGGCGACCATGACCAGCTTGCCGACCACGCGCGACGGCGTCATCGGCTTCGGGGCGTCGACGCCGCCCATGGCCGCGGCGGTCGCCGGGGTCACGTCGCCGGCGTAGGGGGCGGCCGACGGGGCCGGCTCGGCGGCGCGGTCGCGGCCGGCCAGGCTCATGAAGCTCGACACGCTGCGGTCGAAGCCGGTGGCCGGTAGCACCCGTTCGACGATCTGCGCCACCCAGCGGCCGATGAACCAGCCCAGCGCCAGCACGATGGCCGCGGCCAGCACCCGCGGGATGGCGTCGAACACGGTCGACAACACCGCCACCGCCGGCACCGTCAGCGACTCGATGCCCAGCTGCTCCAGCGCGGCGATGGTGATCGGGATCAGCACCAGCACGAACACCAGGGTGCCCAGCGCGGCGCTGACGCCGGTCGAGCCGGTCGCCCGCGACAGGCCCGCCTTGTCCAGCCAGCGGTCGGCGTTGGCCGCCTGCAGGGCGGCCTCGGTGACCCGCTTCGCGAGGGTGGCGACCACGAAGCCGATGAAGAAGATCAGGGCCGCGCCCAGCAGGTTGGGCAGGAAGGCGGCGACCTGACCGAGCAGGGTGTTCAGCGGCGCCGCGACCTGGCCGAGGTTCAGCACGCCGAGGGCGGCGATGACGCCGAACAGGAGGATCAGCCAGAAGGCGACGTCGCCGAGGCTGTGGCCGATGCTGTGGCGCGGGTTCTCGCTCAGGTTCGCTTTCGCCGCGCCCGGAATGCGGTCGATGCCCTTGGCCAGGGCCCACTTGACCGCCTTGCCGATGAACCAGGCGGCGATCAGGATCAGCGCCGCGCCGAGCAGCCGCGGCAGCCATTCCTCGATCAGCCGCTCCCAGCCGATGAACTCGTAACCCGTGTCGTACATAAGCCCTGCCCGTTCGCGCCGCGGGGGGTCCGCGACGTTCCTGGACACAGAACCGCCGCAGGGGCGCCGGGTTCCGGCCGGCGCGGCGGTCGAGGCGGATCGGCTCGCGCTTCGGCGCCCCGGCGGCCGCAAAGAAAAGCCCCGCCGGATCGCTCCGGCGGGGCCTGTCTTGTGATGGGGCCCATGCTCGCCTCGCGGCTTGAGGCCCCGGGTCTTCAGATCGTCGCGATCAGGCGATGATCTTGGACACCACGCCGGCGCCGACGGTGCGGCCGCCTTCGCGGATGGCGAAGCGGAGCTTCTCTTCCATCGCGATCGGGGTGATGAGCTCGACGTTCAGCTCGGCGTTGTCGCCGGGCATGATCATCTCCACGCCTTCCTTCAGCTGCACGATGCCGGTCACGTCGGTCGTGCGGAAGTAGAACTGCGGGCGGTAGTTGGTGAAGAACGGGG
>Ga0233425_10004325_pt1 | contig 24053 bp, 23 predicted proteins | sample Watercolumn_Towu_2_FD_181712 | JGI IMG/M metagenome (GOLD analysis project Ga0233425, IMG submission 181712) | Freshwater microbial communities from Lake Towuti, South Sulawesi, Indonesia - Watercolumn_Towuti2014_140_MG | ecosystem: Environmental > Aquatic > Freshwater > Lake | place... | reverse complement strand
TGTCGCGCGGCGAGAAATTCCAGGTGGTGGGCGAAACGATCTGGTAGTTGGCAATGCGCCCGCCCTCGACGGTGATCCAGTGGCCGAGGCTGCCGCGCGCCGCCTCCACCCGCCCCGCGCCGGCGGCCTCGCGCGGCATCTCGCCCTGCGTGCAGAAGGGCTCTCCGGGTGCCAACTGCTGCACCCACTGCTCCATCTCGGGCAGGATCACGGCAATCTCCAGCAGGCGGGCGACGACGCGGCTCTTCACGTTGCCGCCGCCGCTTTTTCCATTACCCGCAACGAGGTCGCGCGCCAGCGGATGGCCGTTCACCACCTGCCGCGCCAGCGCGCCGGTCTCCATCGGCAGGCCGGCCAGGCGCGGCGCCTTGCACCAGGTGTAGCCGGCGGCCTTCTCGTCCTGCGGCCGGGTGACGCCCTGCGCCGGGTGGCGCGTCTCGCCCTCCAGCCAGGCGTGGCTGATGTCCTCGGCGATGGCCTGCGCATCGAGCGCATGCAGCTGCCCGTCCCAGACGCCGTCCCGCAGGAACTGACTTTTCTCCTGCGGGTAGTTGCCGTAGCTCATGAAGCGGCCAACGCCGCGACCAAGTTTGTCCAGTTGCAGATCCTCGGCGATCTCGAGAAAGGCGCCGAAGTCGCCGCGCGGCTTGTCCGCCGCCCAGCGCGCCAGCGCCGCATCCGAGTCGAGCGCCGCCACCGCTTCCAGCGCGTCGTTGAAGAGCACCGTCTCAACATGCCGGCGGAAATCGCGCAGCAGGGCGAAAAGGCGGATCTTCTCTGACGCCTCCAGCGCACGCGCGACGCCGCCCGGCTGGATCGCCAGGCTGTGCGGCCACTTGCCCACCAGCGTCGCCATGGCGGAGAGGAAGGCCGTGCGCGCCGGCAGGATGGCGCCCGCCGCGCTGCCGTGCACGGCGCGGAAACGCTCCGTCGCGCGCGCGTGCCAGGATCGGCCCGTGTATTCGGCGCGCGCGAAGTCGGGCATGAAGAAAAGGTAGAAGTGGGTGAAGTGGTCGGCGACGTTTTCCACCGCATGCGCCAGGTTCCTCGTGATGCGGCCGTTCGGCGCCGGAGCGAGGCCCATGGCGTCGGCCAGCGCGGCAGCGGCGGCCATCGACTGCGACACCGAGCAGATGCCGCAGATGCGCGGCGCGAACATCAGCGCGTCCATCGGATGCTTGCCGCGCAGGATCTGCTCGAAGCCGCGGTAGAGCGGCGAGCCGGCCCAGGCCTCAATGATGCGGCCGTCCTTCACCTCCAGCGTGACTTCGAGGTCGCCTTCGACGCGATTGAAGGGACCGACCACCAATCTTGTCATTTGAGCCCTGTCTTTTTCACCGGCGGCACCACCACCTGGTGGTCGGCGACGGCGTTGTCGCGCACGCGCTTCGGCGTCGCCGACTTCGACAGCGCGGCGAGCGCGACGAACCAGGCCTTCGGCATGTCGGTGGGCAGGCCGATCGGGATGCCGGCCAGCTTCGGCGTCTCGTGGAAGGGATGGCCCGGCTCCTCGAAGCCCGGCTCGGTGCAGGAGATGCAGGGCGCGCCGCCGCGCGCGCAGGAGCCGTTGCCGTTCCACAGGCGGATGTTGCAGTCGGCGTGGGCCTGCGTGCCCTTGCAGCCCATGTTCTCCATCAGGCAGCCGAGGTCGGAGGGCTTGTGCGCGCTAGCCTTGAACTCGTAGTACTCGTTGCGCGTGCAGCCGTGGTGCACCAGGTGGTCGGCAAAGAAGCGCGGCCGGTTCAGCGTGTCGAGGTCTTTCTGGCCGAAGACGCCCAGCGCCAGCGCCGTCAGCGTCTCGGTGATCCAGTCCGGGTGGCAGGGGCAGCCGGCGATGTTGATGACGGGCAGGCCGCCGCGGCTTTTCCAGCCGGCGCCGAGCAGGCCGCCGGGCTGGTCGCCCTCGAACTGCAGGCCGCAGGCATCGGTGACGTTCTCGCCCGCCGCGGCGACGCCGCCCCAGGCGGCGCAACTGCCGACAGCCAGGGTGTAACGCGCGGCCTGCGCGATCTCCTTCACCCAGTCCATCATCGGCCGCGTGCTGCCGGCGTGGCGATGGAAGCGCCCCGTGCCGCGCGGCCCGCGCAGCAGCGCGCCCTCCACGCACAGCGCATCGACGGCGAGCTCGCCGCGGGCGCACTGCTCGAGAATGCGCTGCGCCTCTTCGCCGCTTTCCTCGGACAGGCTCGGGTGCCAGAGGATGCGCACGCCGACCGCATCGAGCGCGGCCGTCAGCTCGCGCCCGCCCGAGCAGAGCAGCGACATGGTGCAGCCGCCGCAGCCGGCCGATTGCAGCCAGAGCAGGTTGAAGGGGGCCTTCATCTCGAAGAAGCCGGTTTCATGCGCGCCGTTCATGGGGCCGAGCTTGCCGTGGACTGCCCTGGCAGGCAAGCGGGCCGGTCAAAGGTCTTCCAAGTTCCGTGCCACAGCAAACAGGCTTTGGAATCAGCCGGTTGCGCGATCGGCCCGGGCTTCGGCCGAATATGCTGCGGCCGAAATGCAAGCGGCATCGGAAGGCCGCGTTGCAGCGCGCATTGCTATAATCCGCCCCCTCATGAATTCACCCAACTTCCCCGCCGACCTGCTGCGCGACGTGCAGCGGCGGCGCACCTTCGCCATCATCTCCCACCCCGACGCGGGCAAGACCACGCTGACGGAGAAGCTGCTGCTGTTCGGCGGCGCCATCCTGATGGCCGGCACGGTCAAGGCGAGGAAGAGCGCGCGCCACGCCACCTCCGACTGGATGGAGGTGGAGAAGCAGCGCGGCATCTCGGTCACCAGCTCGGTGATGCAGTTCGACTACGGCGGCCACACCATCAACCTGCTCGACACGCCGGGCCACCAGGATTTCTCCGAGGACACCTACCGCGTGCTCACCGCCGTCGACGCCGCCGTCATGGTGGTCGACGCGGCGAAGGGCGTCGAGGCGCAGACCATCAAGCTGCTGGAGGTGTGCCGCCTGCGCAACACGCCGATCATCACCTTCGTGAACAAGATGGACCGCGAGGTGCGCGAGCCGATGGAACTCATCGAGGAGATCGAGTCGGTGCTGAAGATCGACTGCGCGCCGATCAGCTGGCCGGTAGGCATGGGCAAGACCTTCCGCGGCGTCTGGCACCTGCTGCACGAGCAGCTGATGCGCTTCAAGCCGGGCGAGGAGCACGCCGGCGGCGAGACGGAACTCATCGAGGGCATCGCCAACCCGAAGCTCGACGAACTCTTCCCACTGGAGATCGGCAAGCTGCGCGAGGACGTCGAGCTGATCCAGGGCGCCAGCCACCCCTTCGACATCACCGCCTTCCTGGCGGGGAAGCAGACGCCGGTGTTCTTCGGCTCCGGCATCAACAACTTCGGCGTGCGCGAGATCCTGCAGGCGCTGGTCGAGTGGGCGCCGCCGCCGCAGCCGCGCGACGGCGGCAGCCGCATGGTGCAGCCGGCGGAAGCGCCCTTCTCCGGCTTCGTCTTCAAGATCCAGGCCAACATGGACCCGAAGCACCGCGACCGCATCGCCTTCTTCCGCGTCTGCTCCGGCCGCTACAGCCCCGGCATGAAAGTCAGCCACCGCAGGACGGCGAAGGAGATGAAGCTCGCCAATGCGCTCACCTTCATGGCCAACGAGCGCGTGGCGAGCGAGGACGCCGTCGCCGGCGACATCATCGGCATCCACAACCACGGCCAGTTGCAGATCGGCGACACGCTCACCGAGGGCGAGGCGCTCGGCTTCAAGGGCATCCCCTACTTCGCGCCGGAACTCTTCCGCGTCGCGCGGCCGCGCGATCCCTTCAAGTCGAAGCAGCTGGAGAAGGGCCTGCAGGAACTGGGCGAGGAAGGCGCCATCCAGGTGTTCCAGGCGACGGTCGGCAACAACCTGCTGCTCGGCGCCGTCGGCGTGCTGCAGTTCGAGATCGTCGCCCAGCGCCTCGCCACCGAGTACAAGGTCGACGCGATCTACGACGCCGCCAGCATCTCCACCGCGCGCTGGCTCACCTACCCGGACGAGGCAACGCGGCGCGACTTCGAGCGCGAGCAGGCCGCCGCGCTCGCCACCGACGTCGACGGCAACCCGGTGTTCCTCGCCACCAACAAGTACAACCTGCAGGTCACCCAGGAGCGCTGGCCGAAGGTCGGCTTCCACACCACGCGCGAGCATGGCCAGCGCGTGGCGCACCGATGCTAGCGCCGAGACACCTGCCTGACAAGGTCAGGACGACGCCCCGTTCTTCCGCTCCAACCCATACCGCGTCAGCTTCGCCCTCAGCCCCACCCGCGACAATCCCAGCTCGTCCGCCACGCGCGTCTTGTTCCAGCGGTGGCGCACCATGGCTTCCTTGAGCACGCGCGCTTCGAGCATTTCCAGGCGGTCCTTGAGCGAGCCGGCGATGCCGGAGAGCATGCGCAGCTCGGGTTCCTCCTCGATGCTGGCGGCCTGGACGACGCGGCCGTTGAGGTATTCGGCGCCGAGCCAGTCGGCATCGGCCAGCGCCAGCATGCGGTGGATCTCGTTCTGCAACTCGCGCACGTTGCCCGGCCAGCGGTAGGCGGTGAGGCAGTCCATCGCCTCCTGCGTGAAGCCCTTCACCGGCTTGCCGAGCGCGAGCCTGGCCTTGTCCAGCACCTGCTGGGCGACGAAGGGGATGTCCATCGGCCGCGCGCGCAGCGCCGGCACGTGCAGCGCCATGGTCGACAGGCGGTAATAGAGGTCCTGGCGGAAGCGGCCCTGGCGCACGTCCTCCTCGAGGTCGCGGTTGGTGGCGGAGATGACGCGCACGTCCACCGAGACGGTCTTGCTGCCGCCGATCGGGCGGATCTCGCCTTCCTGCAGCACGCGCAGCAGCTTGACCTGGAAGGCCGGCGAGGTCTCGCCGATCTCGTCGAGGAAGATGGTGCCGCCGTCGGCCTGCTGGAAGAGGCCGATGCGGTCTTCATACGCGCCGGTAAACGAGCCGCGCTTGTGGCCGAAGAGCTCCGATTCGAGCAGGGTGTCGGGCAGCGCGCCGCAGTTCTCGACGACGAAGGCCTTGTCGGCGCGGTTGCTGCGGTAGTGGATGGCGCGCGCCAGCAGCTCCTTGCCTGTGCCGGATTCGCCGGTAACCAGCACGGAAATGTCGTAGGGCGCGATGCGCTCGACCAGGCGGCACAGCTCGTTCATCGGGCTGTCGGGGGCGCGCACCAGGCGGTCGGTGCCGAACTCGCGCTTGACCTGGGCACGCTTGGCGTCGACGCGGCTCTTCGCCACCGGGCCGGCGGTGCGCAGCTCGATGTTGAGGCGCTGGTTCTCCTGCTGCAGGCGGTGCAGCTCGGCCGCCGCGCGCACGGTGAGCAGCAGCGACTCGGGCTGCCAGGGCTTGAGCAGGTACTGGTAGATGCCGGCCTCGTTGATGCCGGAGATGATGTCCTCGGTCTCGGTGTAGCCGGAGACGATGATGCGCACCGTGTCGGGCCAGCGCGTGCGCGCCTCCTTCAGCGTCTGCACGCCGGAGATGCCCGGCATGCGCTGGTCGCAGAGGATGACGTCGACCGGCTCGCGCTCGAGCAGGGCCAGCGCCTGCTCGCCGCTGGAAGCGGTGAGCACCTCGAACTCCTCTTCGAGCGTGCGGCGCAGGGTCTCCTGCGAGCGCACCTCGTCGTCGACCACCAGGATTGTCGGTAAGGTTGCCATGATGTTTCCCCCTAGGCTGCGTTCCGCGTCTTCAGCGCGGACTGTTTCTGCCACATGTTCTGCCGGTGCCGCGCCAGATGCAGCGGCGTCCACGCGTGCGGCACGCGATGGACGAAGTGGTAGCGCGCGACGTGGTAGCTCGGGTCGAAGCCGTAGAAGTTGAGCTTCATGCGCGCCAGCTCCTCTTCCCGATGCGCTTCGAGCGGTTTCACCGCCTCGTCGCGGGCGCGCGCGGCGCGTTTCTCTTCCAGCAGCTGCGCCAGGTCGGGCCGCGCCGCCAGCGCGATGGCCTGCCGCCGCACCTGCGCGGCGAAGGTTGGCACGTCGGAGCCGAAGCATTCGTCGATGAGGCCCTGCGCCACCGCCTGCTTCGCGCCGATGGGCAGGCGGTTCTGCGTGACGGCATGCGCCCGCTCCCAGCCGACGCGGCGCGGCAGCAGGTAGGTCCAGTACTCCGAGCCGTAGAGGTTGCCCATGCCTTTGTAGTGCGGGTTGAGGATGACGCCCTCGCGCGCCAGCACGCGGTCCGCCGTCAGCGCCAGGAAGACGCCGCCGGCGCCGGCATTGCCCTGCATCGCCACGACGACATAGTGGCTGCTGCAGTCGAGGATGGCGCGGCAGAGGTCGTCCATGGCGACGATGTTGGCCCAGGACTCGTCGGCGGGGCTCTCCGCCGCCTCGATGGTGTTCAGATGAATGCCGTTCGACCAGAAGTCCGGCCCGCCCATCAGGACGATGACTTTCGTCTCGCGCTTGCTTGCCTCAACGAAGGCGTCGCGCAGGCGCAGGCAGTCCGCCGTTGACATGGCGCCGTTGTAGAAATCGAAGTGCAGGAAGCCGGCGCCGCCCTCCTCTTCATACGCGATGTCCTGCCAGGTGGCGGCATCGCGCAGCGGCAGCGCGGGCAGCGCGGATTCGGGCACGTTCGCCGCCGCCTCGGGCAGGGCCTGTGCCGCCGGCAGCTTGAACGTGGGCTGCTCGGACTTGCGCTTGGCGTGGGTCAGCCACACCGCGCCGTCCACGGTGGCGCGGCACAGCGCGCCCTGGCGCTGCGCGACGATCGCGCCGGGCTGGGCGCCGCGCAGCGTGGCTTCCGGGTGGGCGTTGAACAGCCAGCAGTCCACCCCGGCGATGCGGTCGGCGAGGCCGGGGAAGCTGTCCGCCGCGCGCAGCTTCCTCAACACCGTCGCCGTGTCGTCGCGCGACCAGTCGATGCAACGATCGCTCTGCTTCATGAGCGGGCGCTCGGTGCCGCGCACGGCGGGATCGGCATAGTCGAGCGGCACCGGCTTGAAATCGCCCCGCTCGAACTTTTCCACCGCCTCCAGCACGGCCGCGGCGGCGGCTTCGGTCACCTCGTTGCGGTAGAGACTGCTCTTGCGTGCGGCGCGCATGGGGAAGTTGCGCGTCGCCCAGATGTCGCCGCCGTCCATGACGGCATTGGCCTGCAGCACGGTGACGCCCCACTCCGCTTCATTGTTCATGATGGCCCAGTCGAGCGCCGAGGGGCCGCGGTCGCCCGGAATGCCCGGATGCACCACCAGGCAGACATGGTCGCGCCATACCGCCTCGGGGATGGCGCGCTTGAGAAAGGGCGCGACGATCAGGTCGGGCCGGAACAGCGCCACCGCCTCGACGGCGACGGTATCGTTGATGTCGAACTCGATGGAGACCTCGTGGCCGCGCTCGCTCAGCTCGACGTAGAGGCGCTGGGCGAGGCTGTTGAAGGAATGAGTGAGAAAGAGAATTCGCATAAAACCTTTTTCACCACAGAGACACAGAGGCACAGAGAACAGCGAGAAAAGAATTTCTCTGTGTCTCTGTGCCTCTGTGGTTAATGGTTTTGACTTTCAACATATCCTCGGCAACTGCTCACCCGTAAGCCAGTCGACGATGCGCTTGCCGCCGAAGCCGGTTTCCATCTGCACGAAGTGGTGCGGGTCTTCGTGCACCGCGCCAATGATCGCTGCGTCGGCGCCGAGCGGATGCGCGCGCATCGTTTCGAGCAATTGATTCGCGTGCTCCGGTGCGCAGATGCAGATCAGCTTGCCCTCGTTGGCGACGTAGAGCGGGTCGAGGCCGAGGAACTCGCAGGCGGCCTCGACCTCCTGCCGCACCGGAATCGCCTCCTCGCGCAGCAGCATGCCGACGCCGGACTGGCGGGCGATCTCGTTGAGCGTGGTGGCCAGCCCGCCGCGCGTCGGGTCGCGCAGGGCGTGGATGTCCGGCACCGCCTCGACCATGCGCGCCACCAGATCGTGCAGCGCTGCCGTGTCGGACTGGATGGTCGTCTCGAAGCCGAGGCTCTCGCGTTGCGCCATGATCGCCACGCCGTGGTCGCCCAGCGTGCCGGAGACGAGGATGGCGTCCCCCGGCCGCGCCCGGTCGCCGGAGATGTTCACCCCCGCCGGCACCACGCCGACGCCGGTGGTAGTGATGAAGACACCGTCGCCCTTGCCGCTCTCCACCACCTTGGTGTCGCCGGTCACGATCGGCACGCCGGCCTCGCGCGCCGCATGCGCCATCGAGTCGACGATGCGCTTCAGGTCGGCGAGCGGAAAGCCCTCCTCCAGGATGAAGCTCGCCGAGAGGTAGAGCGGCTTGGCGCCCGACATGGCGACGTCGTTCACCGTGCCGTGCACCGAGAGGCAGCCGATGTCGCCGCCGGGGAAGAACAGCGGCGAGACGACGTGCGAATCCGTCGCCATCACCATGCGCCCGCCTTGCACGGCGAAGCAGGCCTGGTCGTTGGCGGCGCGCAGCCAGTCGTTGTCGAAGGCGGCGAGGAACAGCTCCTCGATCAATTGCGCCATGGCCCGCCCGCCGCTGCCGTGGGTCATGTCCACGCGGCCGTGCTTGAAGTCGACGGGGCGGATGTAGCCTTTTCTGATATTCATGGCAAACCCCAAAAACCACTCACCACAGAGACACAGAGGCACAGAGGAAAAACAAAGATTTTCATTTGGGTTCTCTCTGTGTCTCTGTGCCTCTGTGGTTAATGGTTTTCATCCAACCGCCGCATCCTTGTAGCGGCCGTAGGTGTAGTGCGCGGCGCAGGCGCCTTCCGAGCTCACCATGCAGGAGCCCATCGGGTTCTCGGGGGTACACACCGTGCCGAACAGCTTGCAGTCCTGCGGGCGCTTGAGGCCGCGCAGGATGGCGCCGCATTCGCAGGCCTTGTTGTCGGCCACCGATTTGTATTCGATGCCGAAGCGGCGCTCGGCGTCGAAAGCCGCGTACTTCGCCTTGATGCGCAGCGCGCTGTAGGGCACTTCGTTGAGGCCGCGCCACTCGAAGCTCTTGCGCAGCTCGAATACCTCGGCCACCAGGTTCTGCGCCTTGACGTTGCCCTCGCGCGTGACGGCGCGGGAGAACTCGTTCTCGACCTCGGCACGGCCCTCGTTCAACTGCCGCACCAGCATGAGGATGGCCTGCATGACGTCGAGCGGCTCGAAGCCGGCGATCACCACCGGCTTCTCGTATTCCTCGGCGAAGTGCTCGTAGGGCTGGCTGCCGATCACCGTCGACACGTGGGCCGGGCCAATGAAGGCGTCGAGCGGCACCGTGCCGTGCAGCCTGACTTCAGGCGACTCGAGGATGTTGGCGATGGCCGAAGGCGTCAGCACGTGGTTGCAGAACACGGTGAAATTCTTCAGGCCGAGCTTTTCCGCCTGCACGATGGCCACGGCGGTGGGCGGCGTGGTGGTCTCGAAGCCGATGGCGAAGAACACCACCTCGCGCTCGGGGTTGTCTTGCGCCAGCTTCAGCGCGTCGGCGCTGGAATACACCATGCGCACGTCGGCGCCGCGCGCTTTTGCCTTCAAGAGCGAGAGACCACCGCTGGCCGGCACGCGCAGGCAATCGCCGTAGGTGGCGAGGATGACGCCGCGGTTGAGTGCCAAGTCGATGGCGTTGTCGATGCGGCCGATCGGCAGCACGCACACCGGGCAGCCGGGGCCGTGGATGAGGCGGATGTTGGCCGGCAGCAGGTCGGACAGGCCGTAGCGCGAGATGGCGTGGGTGTGGCCGCCGCAGAATTCCATGATGTGGTAGCGGCGGTCGGCGCGCGTCTCGGCGGCGATGGCCGCCGCGATGACGCGCGCCGTCTTGCCGTCGCGGAATTCGTTGATGTACTTCACGCCGGGGCTGCTCCGAGGTTCTCGCCGAGTTCGGCGAACAGCGCCAGGGTCTTCTCGGCTTCCTCCGGGTCGAGCTTCTGGATGGCGTAGCCGACGTGGAGGATGACGTAATCGCCGACAGTAATGCCATCGACCAGCGCCAGCGAGATCGCCTTGCGCACGCCGCCGACGTCGACCGTCGCCTGGTCGCCCTCGAGCAGTTCCACCACCTTCACCGGTATTGCGAGGCACATGTCCGTCTTCCTAGGAATGCATTGCGATCCAGGCCTGCCCCAGGCTGAGGCCGCCGTCGTTGGGCGGCGCCAGCCGCGCCTCCAGCACTTCGAACCCCTTCGCTTTCAGCCGCCGCCGCAGGCCTGCGCTCAGGATGCGGTTGAGGAAGCAGCCGCCACCGAGCGCGACGCGGCGCAGGCCGCACTCTTCGCCGGCGCGTTGTACCCACGCGGCCAGCGCCTCGGCCAGCGTGGCATGGAACAGCGCGGCGGCGAGGCCGGTGTCGCGCTCGTCGGCGAGATGAGCCAGCAGCGGCAGCAGGTCGAGCGTGCCGTCGTCTCCCAGCACGAAGCCGTCGCGCATCGGCTCCACTTCGCCGTGCTGCGCAGACTGACTTTCGTAGCGCATCGCCGCCTGGCCCTCGAAGGCGGCCACTTCGCACAGGCCGGCGAGTCCCGCTGCGGCGTCGAAGAGTCGGCCGCAGCTCGAGGTCGGCGGGGTGTGGGCGTTGCCACCGAGCATCATGGCAATCGCCCCGGCGGCGCGCTGCTGCGGGAATCTTTCCTTGATCTCGCCGCCGCGCCCCAAAGCGAACAGCGCCGCGGCAGCCATGCGCCAGGGCTCGCGCGCCGCCTTGTCGCCGCCCGGCAGCGCCAGCTCGCGCAGGTGGCCGAGGCGGGCGAAACGCTCGCCGTCGACCTGCAGCAGCTCGCCGCCCCAGATGCCTTTATCCGTGCCCATGCCGACGCCGTCGAGGGCGAGACCGAGCAGCGGCCCCGTCGCGCCGTGCTCTGCCGCCACCGCGGCGATATGGGCGTGGTGGTGCTGCACGGCGACGGATTTCAGGCCGCGACCGCGCGCGAAATCGGCGGCGAAGCGCGTGGCGTGGAAGTCCGGATGCAGGTCGTGGGCGACGAGCTCCGGCTCGATCTCCAGCAGCTCCATCAGGCGCTGCGCGGTTTCCTCCAGCGCGCGGCAGGTCGGCGCGTTGTCGAGGTCGCCGATGTGCTGGGAAAGGAAGGCCTCGTCGCCGCGCGTGAGACAGATGGTGTTCTTGAGGAAGCCGCCGGTGGCGAGGATGGAGGGGCCGGATTTTGGAAGCTTGATTGACTGGGGCGTGTAACCGCGGGCGCGGCGGATGAATTGGGTTGCACGCACCACGCTGTCGTCAACCCGCGTGACGATCGCCCGGTCGTGCATGAGGGTGGCGTCGGCGATGCCGGTCAGCCGCGCCAGCGCCTCGTCGTCGTCGCGCACGATGGGCTCGCCGCCGGGGTTGGCGCTGGTCATCACCAAAGTCAGTCGCTGCGGCACGGCGAGCCAGCCGGTGCCGGCCGGCCGCCCGGCCGCCTCGTGGAAGATCAGGAACTGGATCGGCGTGCACGGCAGCAGGGCGCCGAGCTCGGCGAGGCCCGGGGCGATGCCGGCCAGCCGTTCGTCGCAGCCCTCGCGCTTGTTCAGCAGCACCACCGGCCGCTCACGCGATTCGAGCAGCGCGCGCTCGGCGTCGTTCATTTCGGCGTAGGGCGCCACGGACGCCGCATTGGCGAACATCACGGCGAAGGGCTTCTCCTCGCGGTTCTTGCGCTCGCGCAATCGGGCAACAGCCTCGGCGTTGGCGGCATCGCAGGCGAGGTGATAGCCGCCGAGGCCCTTGACGGCGACGATCTCGCCGCGCATCAGGCGAGCGAGCGTTTCGGCGATGGGGTCGGCCACATCGAGCGAACTGCCCGCCGCGTCGCGCAGCGACAACCGTGGCCCGCACACCGGGCAGGCGTTCGGCTGCGCGTGGAAACGGCGGTCGGCCGGGTAGTCGTATTCGCGCCGGCAATCGGGACACATGGCGAAGGCCGCCATGCTGGTGTGCGGCCGGTCATAGGGCAGATGGCGCGTGAGCGTGTAGCGCGGGCCGCAGTGCGTGCAGTTGATGAAGGCGTGGCGCCAGCGCCGGTTGGCGGGATCGAACAGCTCGGCGAGGCAGTCCGGGCAGGTGGCGGAATCCGGCGTCACGGCGGTGTTCGCCGTGCCGCAGAGACTGACTTTTATTTCGAAGCCGCAGGCGTCGCTCACTTGCGCCTCCGCCGTTTCCACCGCCGTCACGCTCGCCAGCGGTGGCGCCTCGGTTTCCAGGCGTGCAACGAACGCTTCTAGCGCCGCTGCCGCCCCCTGCGCCTCGATGTCCACGCCCTCGCCGTCGTTGCGCACCCAGCCGGCGAGATTCAGTTCCTGCGCCAGGCGGTAGACGAAGGGCCGGAAGCCGACGCCCTGCACCTGCCCGCGCACGCGGATGCGGCGGCAGACGACAGCAGGGCGGACGGCGACGGACATTTCAGGCAGCGCGCGCTTTGGCAACGCCCTGCTCCAGCCAGGCGAGCCAGCCGTCCATGCCCTCGCCGCTCTTCGCCGAGACCTGCAGCACCTGGATCTTCGGGTTCACGCGGCGCGCGTACTCGATGCACTTCGCCACGTCGAAGGAAAGATGCGGCAGCAGGTCGACCTTGGTCAGCAGCATGAGGTCGCTGGCAGCGAACATGTTCGGGTACTTGAGCGGCTTGTCCTCGCCCTCGGTGACGGAGAGGATCACCACCTTGTGCGCTTCGCCGAGGTCGAACTCCGCCGGGCAGACGAGGTTGCCGACGTTCTCGATCAGCAGCAGGCCGCCCTGCGCGAGGTCGAGCCGCTCGAAGGCGTGGCCGACCATGTGGGCGTCGAGGTGGCAGCCCTTGCCGGTGTTCACCTGGATGGCCCGGGCGCCGGTGGCGCGGATGCGCTCGGCGTCGTTGCTGGTCTGCTGGTCGCCCTCGATCACCGCCAGCGGATGGCGGCCGGCCAGGCGCTGGATGGATTCCACCAATAGCGTGGTCTTGCCCGAGCCGGGGCTGGAGACGAGGTTGATGGCGAACAGGCCGCGCGCCTTCCATTCCTTGCGGTTGGCGCTGGCGTAGGCGTTGTTCTTGGCGAGGATGTCCTGCTCGATCTGCACCATGCGGCCGGGCGACAGGCCGGGCGCGTGCGCATGCTCATGGCCGTGATGGTGGTGGCGCGGCGCGTAGCTGAGGCCGCCCGGGGCATGCGGGTGGGTGTGGGCATGTTCGCCGTCGTGGTGGTGGGCATGGCTGTGCGCCGTGCCGTCTTCGTGGCGATGCTCGTGCTCGTGATCGCCCTCGATTCTCGTTTCGCCCTGGCCGCAGCCGCATACCGTGCACATGTTCCGTTCCTCCGTTACTCGACTTCCAGCTCTTTCACCCGCATCTCCGTGCCGCCCTGCACCTGCAGCTGGTAGCCGCCGCAGCGCGGGCAGGGGTCGTAGCGCTCCGCCACCTCAACCTGCACGCTGCATGGCATGCACCATGCCGTGCCGGGCACGGCGACGATCTCCAGCGCCGCGCCCTCGGCCCGGCTTCCGCGCGTCACCGCGTCGAAGCAAAAGCGCATCGCCTCGGTCTCGACGCCGGACAGCGCGCCGATCTCCAGCCACACCGTCTTCACGCGCGCGAAGCCGGCTTTCGCCGCGTGGTCCTCGATGATCTGCAACACGCCCTCGGCGAGGCTCATTTCATGCATTGACCTTCACCTCGTAGGCCACACAAGGGTCCAGCGCATGCGCCAGCAGTGCTGCCGCCTGGCGCGCCTCGTTCTCGTCGCGCGCCTTGGCGCCCGCCAGTCCGCGCGCGAAGGTGCCGCGCGGGTGGAAATTCCATTCCGTCGGCGCGACGATGGCGTAGTGCGCCACGCGCTCGCCCTGCAGCGCCACGCGATGCACCAGCGTGCCGCGCGCCGTCTCGACCGCGGCGAGGCCGACACCCTCCCCCGCCGCCACGCCGCGCACGCCCAGCGCCTGCGGACGGCGCAATTGCGCCGGCAGCGCGGCCAGTTCCAGCAGCCGCGCCAGCAGGCGCGCCGACAGGCCGCCCCGTTCCAGCTCGCGCGCAACACGCGGCTGCAGGCGCTGGCGCGCCAGCGCACCGGTTTCCGCGGGCCGGCCGTGCCAGTACGGCTTCGCCGCGAACGTCACGTCCGCCGCCAGCGCCGGCGCGATCTCCTCGCGCAGCGCCGCCTCGTCCAGCCAGGGCAGGAAGTCGCGCGGCGTGCCGAATTGAAATCCGCGCAGCCGCGCCAGCATGCGCGCCGGCGGCAGGGCGGCATCGCCCAGCCAGCGTTCGAAGCGCGCCTCGTCGAGCGTCAGCCAGTCGCGCGCGCGCAGGCCGAAGACGCGCTGCTCGAGCAGTTCCTCGGCGTCGGCGGCGATGTCCAGCCATTCCGCCTCGCCTGCCGCGGACGGCATGCGCCGACGCAGGTCGGCCAGATCGCCCGGCCGCGCCGCCTCGCCGAGCAGGGCCGGCAGGTCGATGAACAGACGCCAGACGTATTCGTGCAGGCATTCGGCGGCGATGGCGCGCTCGCGCTCCTCGCGCCTGGCCGCGTCCGTCTCGATGCCGCGCGCGGCGTCGACCGCGGTGGCCGCCGCCACCGCCTGGGCGCGGCCGCAGATGCTGAACAGCATGGGCACCAGCTTCAGCACGTCCTCGGCCGGCCGGCCTTCCAGCACGCGACAGGCAAAGACCGGGCGCGATGAGCGCACCTTGGCCCCCGTGATGGCCCGGCCGTCCCAGTTGATGTCGAATTCCAGCTTGCCTTCGGCGATCATTTTCTTTCCACTTCGCAAGCCCTCATGGATAACAAGAAACATGCCGGCCGTGAGATGAATTATTATTGTTTATTAACAACGTATTATGAAATACCAGCAGCCGCCGGGCGGAAGCGGTGACCAGTCCGGCGCCTGAAGCGGAAAGATATTAACCGGCAGGGGAAATGGCGTTCGTTGACCTGGATCAGTCAGGGCGTTGCCAGTCGCCGGAAAGCAGGGATGCGACGAAGCCGGTCGCGGCCTCGAGGTGCGCCTGCGCCCCGGCGCTGATCGGCTCGCCCAGTTCGAAGGCCAGGCCGCGGATGGTCAGCAGCCAGGCCGGCGGCGGCTCGCGGCCGGTAACCTGGCGGAACACGGCCAGCAGGGCCTCGGGCTGCATGGCGTGGGTGGTGTAGCCGAAGCCCGGCTGCGGCTGCAGCCGGTCGAAGACATAGGGCGCGACGCAGGAAACATGGGCGTCGACGAACAGCACGCGGCGATGGCCGTCGAGGTCGAGCGCGTGCTCGGGCTGCAGCTGGAAGTCGGTGAGCAGGGCCAGCTCGCCCCACTCGGGATGCGCCGGCCGCGCCGCCTCGAGGCGTTCGATCAGCGCCGGGCCCAGCGCGTCGTCGCCGCGGCTGGGATTGCCCCAGGCGAAGACCAGCACGGCCGTTCAGCCGGAACGGGCGAGGCGGCCGACCACGGCGCCGCCGGCGTCGACCAGCTCAAGTTCCAGCGGCATCCTGCCCAGCGCGTGCGTGGCGCAGGAGAGGCAGGGATCGAAGGCGCGGATGGCGACCTCGATGTGGTTGAGCAGGCCCTCGGTCAGCGTGCGCCCGTCGAGATATTGGCGCGCCACCTCGCGCACGGCCACGTTCATGGCCTGGTTGTTGTGCGTGGTCGACACGATCAGGTTGGCGCTGACGATCTGGTCGTCCTCGTTGACGCGGTAGTGGTGGATCAGCGTGCCGCGCGGCGCCTCGATGACGCCGACGCCGCGCAGCTGGCGCTCGCCGCGCAGCAGCAGGTCGCCGCCGGAGAGGTCGTTGTCGAGCAGCAGCTCCTTGATGCCTTCGGCCGCGTGCAGCATCTCGATCATGCGCGCCCAGTGGTAGCCGAGCGGCGCGGAGAGCGCCGCACCGCCGTCGAAGGCCTTGAAGGCGACGCGCTCGGCCTCGGCCAGTCCGGTCGGGATGAAGTCGCACTGCGCCACGCGCGCCAGCGGGCCGACGCGGTACCAGCCCACCTCGGTGCCCTTGTCGACGATGAAGGGGAACTTCATGTACGACCAGGGCTTCACTTCCTCGTGGATCAGCTCGTAGTAGTGCTGGTAGTCGGCGTGGTCGAACAGCGTGTTCCCTTCGGCATCGGTGGCGCGCAGGCCGCCGTGGTAGAGGTCGAGCGCGCCGTCGGCGCGCACCAGGCCGAGGCGGTTCGACTCGAAGCGGCCGAAGGATTCATACAGTTTTGCGTTGTCGGCGAAAAGCTGCTTGACGATGCCGACCGCCTCGCGGCTCCATTCGATGATGGTGTCGATCTCGCCCAGCAGGGCGACGCGCTCGGCGCGCGTCAGGTTCTTGTTCACCCCGCCCGGCACCGAGCCGGTGCCATGCACGCGCTTGCCGGCGGTGTGGCGGATGATCTCCTGGCCGTACTTCCGCAGCAGCACGCCCTTCCTCGCCACCTCCGGCACGACGGCGGCAACGTGCACGACATTGCGCTTCGCCACCTCGGCGTCGAAGCCGAACAACAGGTCGGGCGAGGCGAGGTGGAAGAAGTGCAGCGCGTGCGACTGCAGGATCTGGCCGAGGTGCATCAGGCGGCGCAGCTTCTCGGCGGTGGGCGTGAGCTGCTTCGCGCCGACGATGAGGTCGAGCGCCTTCGAGGCCGCCAGGTGGTGCGACACCGGGCAGATGCCGCACAGGCGCTGCACCATTACCGGCACCTCCCAGTAGGGCCGGCCCTGGATGAACTTCTCGAAGCCGCGGAACTCGACGATGTGCAGGCGCACCTGGTGCACCCGGTCGTCGGCATCGAGCAGCAGCGTCACCTTGCCGTGGCCCTCGACGCGCGACACCGGCTCGATGACGACGCGATTGAGGTTCTCGGGGTTTGCGGCTGTTTCCAGGTTTGACATAAAGAACCCTTAACCACAGAGACACAGAGACAGAGAGGTCTGTCGAAAAAGCATCGCTCTTCTCTGTGCCTCTGTGTCTCTGTGGTTCATGGTTTTATCAATCGTAATGCAGCATCTCGTAGTCGAGCTTCGGCTCGCGGCCGGCGGCGAGGTCGGTGAGGAACTTCCAGATGGCGTCGGCCGGCGGCGGGCAGCCGGGCAGGAAGTGATCGACCCGTACCACCTCGTTGATCGGGTGCACCTTGTCGAAGGGCAGCGGCAGCTCGGGGTCGTTGGGGATCTGCCCGTTCTCCAGGCCGATGCCGTAGTGGTATACCTCCTGGAAACAGTCCCACAGGTCGACGTTGTTGCGCCAGGCCGGGATGCCGCCGGTGATGGCGCAGGAACCGATTGCCAGCAGGATGCGGCAGTTCTTCCTGAACTCCTTCAGCACGTGCACGTTCTCGGCATTGCACACGCCGCCCTCGACGATGCCGATGTCGCACGGCCCGCAGTGCTTGATGTCGGTGATCGGCGAGCGGTCGAACTCGACGGCCTTCACCAGATCGAACAGCCGCTCGTCGATGTCGAGCAGCGACATGTGGCAGCCGAAGCAGCCGGCGAGCGAGCAGGTGGCGACGCGCAGCCTGGTCATTTTTTGGGACTCTCGATGCCCGCCACCGGCACCTCGGCGATGTCGTGGTGGTCGTAGAGCCGCTTGCCGATCGGCACGGTGAAGCCGTTGCGCTTGCGGATGATGGCACCGGTCGGGCACACCTCGGCGGCGCGATCGGTGACGGAAAAATCCGTGTCGGCGAGACGGCCGCTCGCCGCATTCACGATCAGGCGCGCACGGATGCCGCGCCCGCCGATGCCGAAGACGTTCTTGCCGTCCACGTCGCGGCTGGCACGCACGCACAGCTCGCACAGGATGCAGCGGTTGCGCTCGAGCAGCATGTTGGGATGCGAGGCGTCGACATCGCGCGCCGGGTAGAAATGCGAAAAATGCGGCGTCAGCATGCCGAGGTGGTAACCCACCGCCTGCAGCTGGCAGTTGCCGCTCTTCTCGCAGGACGGGCAGACGTGGTTGCCCTCGACGAAAAGCATCTGCACGAGGGATCGCCGGTCGGCGTTGAGCGCCTCGGTCTCGCTCTCCACCTTGACGCCCTCGGCGGCCTTGTTGGTGCAGGCGGCGCCGAGCCGGCCGCCGATGTTCACCGTGCACAGCTTGCAGGAGCCGTGCGGCTTGAACTCCGGGTGGTGGCACAGGTGCGGGATGTACACGCCCGCCGCCGTGGCCGCCTCCATGATGGTCTCCCCCTCCTCGAAGGGGATGGTCTTGCCGTCGAGAATAAAGGTCTTGGCCATTGTCAGAAAAACCATTCACCACAGAGGCACAGAGACACGGAGAAAGACAAATACGAAAATTTTTTCATTACTCTGTGCCTCGGTGTCTCTGTGGTTAAGGGTTTTCGCCGTTCAATCGTTCGCCAGATGCGCCCATTCGTCGTCGCGGCCGGTGATCAGGCGCGCCGTGGCGAGCGCGCCGTCGAGGTCGAAGGCCGGCTCGAAATCCAGCCGCTTCAGGCGCCGCTCGTAGGCCTCGGGGAACTTCTCCATGGTCTGCACCACCGGGTTGGCCGCCGTGTGGCCGAGGCCGCAGTGTGCCATGCCGCGCAGGATGTGCATGATGCGCTTCATCTCGTTCATGTCGTAGGCCGAGCCCTTGCCCGCCGCCAGCTTGTCCATGGTGTTGCGCAGGAGCGATGTGCCGACGCGGCACGGCGTGCAGAAGCCGCAGCTCTCATGGGCGAAGAAATGGGTGAAGTTGCGCGCCACCTCGAACATGTCGCGTTCGCGCGAGAAGACCATGAAGGCGCCGGCCGTGGCGAGGTCCTCGAAGGCGATGCGGCGGTCGAACTCGCGGAAGGAGATGCAGGTGCCCGACGGCCCGGAGACCTGAACGGCATGGGCGTCCTCGGCACCGCAGTCGATGAGGATCTGCCGCACCGTGACGCCGAAGGAATACTCGTAGACGCCCGGCCGCCGGCAGTCGCCGGAGATCGAAACCAGTTTCGTGCCCGTTGACTGCGGCGTGCCCATGGCCGCAAACCAGGCGCCGCCCTTCTCCGCGATCTTTGCCGCGCAGGCAAAGGTCTCGACGTTGTTCACCACCGTCGGCTGGTTGCGGTAGCCACAGCGGTCCGGGAAGGGCGGGCGGTTGCGCGGCTTGCCCGGCTTGCCCTCGAGCGACTCGATCAGCGCCGACTCCTCGCCGCAGATGTAGGCGCCGGCACCGAGGTGGATCTCGATGTCGAAGTCGAAACCCTGCTCGCCGAGGATGCTTTGCCCCAAGAGGCCGGCCTCGCGCCGTCCCGCCAGGACTGACTTCAGTTTTTCGTGCAGGTTCCTGTACTCGCCGCGGAGATACAGCAGCCCCTGGCGCGCGCCGATGACGCGGGCGCAGACGGTCATGCCCTCGAACACCAGGTCGGCGTGGCTGGCGAGCAGCACGCGGTCCTTGAACGTGCCCGGTTCGCCCTCGTCGGCGTTGCACACCACGTAGTGGGCCTCGCCCTCCGCGCTTCTACAGCTCGCCCACTTGACAGCGGTCTTGAAACCGGCGCCGCCGCGGCCGCGCAGGTTGGCAGCGTCGACCTCGGCCAGCGTCGCCTCGGCGCCGCGCGCGATCGTGGCAGACAACGCCGCGCCCGGCGCGAATGCCTCGCCCGTCAGCGAACCGGCCTTGCGCACGTTGTCGGGAATCTCGAACAGCATCGGCGGCCACTCGGCGAGAGGTTTCCTCGCCCGGATCAGTTCGGCGACGAGGTCGAGCCGCGCCTTGTCGAGCGACGGAATCGCGTAGCCGTTCACCAGCATCGCCGGCGCCTGGTCGGCGAGGCCGATGTCGGCGGTGTCGTCGACATACACCAGCCCGTCCTCGGAGAGCTTCCTCGGCTCCAGCCAGAGCCGCTCGCAGAAATACTGCTTGAGCGCTTCCTTGCCGGCCATCCGGTCAATGACGTTGTCGGAGAAAAGGATCTCGTAGGCGCCGTGCGGCTCGGCGTGGAAGAAGGCGTAGAAGCTCGCCGTCGACTCGATGCGCACGCGCGGCACGTTCAACAACTTCGCCAATCGGTCGAGCGTGTCGGAGGGAATCGTGCCGCAGGACTCCTGCACGTCGCGCAGGATCTGCACCAGGTTGGCGGGATCGCCGTGCCAGCGGGCAACGATCCCCGGCAGGTCGCAAACGTCTTGTTCGGGCATGTTTCCGCTGCGCAGTGGGAATGGCTCTAAGTTACTTTTATTTGATTACAGCGGTTTGACTTAGGTCAATCGGCCGGAAGCGGCGACGCTCATTCGGCTATCATTCAACAGGCCTCGGCATTCAGCCGGAAGGCACGTTCAAGGAGACACCATGATGATCGGCACCCGCTACCTCGCCCCCCTGCTCCTCTCCGCCCTGCTTGCCGGCCCGGCGCTGGCTTCCGAGGCCGCCGCCGAGAAGGACCCGATCCGCGCCGTGCTCCTCGAGAGCAAGGAGAAGAACCGCGGCGTCGCCATCCACGCCAACGGCAACACCATCAACGGCATCAACGGCATCGTCGTTTCGGTGGACGAGCGCCACGTCATCGCGCGCAGCCAGCAATCGAGCCGCATCGTCATCCGCCTCGACCGCATCGACGGCGTCTCGGCGTTCTTCTGAAACTTCTGAGGGAAAAGTCAGTCGCTACAGTACGGCGCGGTCCGGCCAGCCGGCTGGCCGAAGGGGAAATCAGGCCGCGATCTCGATGTACTCGACCTGGCTCGAAGCCGCGGGAATCGGCAGGCCATCTTCCTGCATGCCTTCGATATGGAAGGCGATGGCTTCGCGGATGGCCGCCTCGGTTTCAGCGACGGTTGCACCCGTCGCCACGCACCCGGGCAGATCGGGAACGTAGGCGGAGTAGTTGTCTTCGGTGCGTTCGATCACGATGGCGTAGCGCATGTTGTCTCCTACTTCTTCAAACCGGCCTGCTTGAATATGCTGTTCAACGTGCCGGGCGCAAGGTCGTCGCTGGGTTTCCCCGCCACTGTTACCCTGCCCGGCTTGGCCGGGTGCTTGAATTGGCGGTGACTGCCTTTCGTTGCTACGAGATACCCGCCATCCCGTTTCAGCAGGTCGAGCACATCGCCGATTTTCGTTTGCCTAGAATACCCTTCGCATCGATCCCGGTAAAGCAGCCTTGCCTTCTGAACGCACAAGACAGTTTCTTGCTACCATCGACCGCATCTCTTCCTCCTTCGAGGCCCCGTGAAGAAGCGATCCCTCCCCCTCTCCCGCGTCTACGGCCTGCTCGAACCGGGGCCGGTGCTGCTCATCACCACCGCCCGCAAGGGCAAGGCGAACGTCATGGCGCAGTCCTGGCACTGCATGATGGAGTTCGAGCCGCCGCTGGTGGGCTGCCTGATCAGCGGCAGCCATCACAGCTTCGACGCCCTGGTGGCGACGAAGGAATGCGTGCTCAACATCCCGACGGCCAAGCTGCTCGACAAGGTGATCGGCGTCGGCAACTGCTCCGGCCGCCGGGTCGACAAGTTCGCCAGGTTCGGCCTGACGCCGCGGCCGGCTGAACGCGTTGGCGCACCGCTCATCGACGAGTGCTACGCCAGCCTGGAGTGCCGCATCGCCGACACGCGGCTGGTGAACCGCTACAATTTCTTCGTGCTGGAAGTGGTGAAGGCCTGGGTCGATCCGAAGGCGAAGGAGCCGCGTACCCTGCACCACCGCGGCCGCGGTCGTTTCATGGTGGCGGGCCGGACGATCCGCACGGCCTCGCGCGCCAAGTAGCGCCCCGGGAAAAGTCAGCCCCTGCGATACGGCGCCTGAGAGACTGCAGATAGGTTTTATGATGTTTTGAGCCCATGATCCTGACCAGCCTGATTCGCGACTTGATACGCGGCCTCTTCCGCGGCCGATCCCGAAACCTGTCCGCCCGGACGCCGGCAAATCCCGATGCGCCCATGCTGCCCAAACGGAGCCCCGCCCACCCGGAACGGCTGCAGAATTTCTTCCTGCCGGTGTTCTGGGGCACGGCAGACGACGAGGCGGTCGTGCAGGCCGTGAAGACGGCGACCGCCATGCTCTCGCCCGGCAGCCATTTCGCCGACAACCTGCTCACCTGGGGCCGCAATCTCTCGATGTTCGACGACGCTGCCTTCGTGCAAGCCTGGCAGGCAAACGCGGAAAGCCCGGCAGACCAGGCTATCGTGTGGCGGCGCTACGTGCTCGCCTGCGCGGCCTACCATTGCGTGCAGCTGGATGGCGATTTCGTAGAGTGCGGCGCCTACACTGGCGTCGGCATCAAAACGATCGCGGACTATCTTGGCGGCACGGCGTTTCCCCGCACTTTCTGGGGCTACGACATCTTCGAGCACGATGCCTCGATGGCCCATCACGCCATGCCGGAGCATGGCGCGGGCCTCTACGAGCGCGTTTGCGCCAAATTCGCCAGCTACCCGCAGGTGCGCATCGTCAAGGGCCCGATCCCGCAAACCTTCGCCGGGGGTTGCCCGGAGCGGATCACCTATCTTCACATCGACCTGAACCAGGCGCCGGCCGAGATAGCGGCACTCGACCACCTCTTCGAGCGCATGGTGCCGGGCGGCATCATCATCCTCGACGACTACGAGTGGTCGGCCTACCGGAGCCAGAAACTGGCCGAGGATGCCTGGTTCGAGGCACGGCGCTATCGAGTGATGCCCCTGCCGACGGGGCAGGGCGTGGTGATCAAGCGATAGATACAACAGGAAACCCTGCCCGGGCGCAGAGGCAGCATCAGCGCCGTCTGGAGTTCAGCCGCGCCTGAACACGCTTCCGAGAAATTCCCGCTTGCTCATCGGCCGCTCGAGGGCGGCCTGCTTCGGGTCGTCGAAGGCTTCCCTGCTTGGCGCCGGCGCTGCCTTGGCCGGTTCGGCCTGCAGGGCGTCGAGCGCGGCGAGGGCGACTTCGCGCGCGCCGGCCTGGTCGACGAACTGCGCCATGGGGGAGAACAGGGAGCAGGACTGGAACTCGCCGACCTCGGGCTCGACGCTGCCGAGGAAGGCGAAATCGCCGGAGGGGAACTTGCGAAACAGGCGCAGGCCCGGCGCCACGCTCTGCCACGATTCAATCGCCCCCGGCACCAGCATCAGGTTCATGAACCAGGGCGTGATGAGGATGCCGAGCCAGTGGTCGCCGTGGCGCGCGAAGCCGACGGCCTCGACGGCAAGCGCCGGGTTGAGGATGGGCACGTCGGCCATGGTCTCTGCCTGGATGCGGCGGAAGGCGGCTTCGAGCAGCGGCGCGGGGTCTTCGGCGTGAAGGCGCAGGGCGCCGCTACCAGGCGCGGACATCGCCTGCGCTCCGGGTGAACACTTCCTCCATCAGCGCCAGGGCTTCCCTGGCGCGTTCGGCATCGACGCGCTCGTAGGCGAACTGGCCGAGCTGGATGAGCACGTAATCGCCGACGGCGACGTCCTCGTGCATGAGCATGAGGCTGACCCGGCGCTGCTCGCCGGCGGTGTCCACCAGGGCCATCTGGTCATGGATCTCCAGCACGCGGGAGGGGATCGCCAGGCACATAGCAGGTCGGCCTTCAGGCCGACAACGACCGCTGCTGTCGGGCTGAAGCCCGACCTACGGGTTCGAGAACGATGCCGCGCGCGGCGAGTTGCCCGACGGCGGCGGCGACCATTTCCGGCACTTTCTCCGCGACGGTCGGCGTCAGCTCCGTGCCAAGCTCCAAACTCAGCGGCTCGCAACCGATCAGCACCAGATCCTTCGGCGGGTCGCCGGCGAATTCGAGGCTCGCCAGCACGTCGCAGATGCTGACCTGGTGCGGCGAGAGCTTGCTGCGGAAGAACACCGGCACTTCCTTGCCGGTGAGGAGGATCACCGTGCCCGGCGCGCGCTTCGCCTTGACGGCATCGAGCACCACGAGCAGATCGACGCCGGCGAGCGGGTCGAGCAGTTCCATGCCGGCGGTGCCGCCGTCGATGACGTCCACCCCCTCGGGCAGGTCGTAGGCCGCGCGCAGCGCCTCGGCAGCGTGCACGCCGACGCCTTCGTCGCTGAGGATGGTGTTGCCGATGCCGAGGATGACGGTTCTCAAGGGTGCTCCAAATAAACGGGGGCGGGCTTCTGCCCGCCCCCCCCCAAGTGTAGCAAGCCCGGACGGCGTGGGCTTACTTGGCTTTGACGGTAATCGCGCTGCCGTTTTCCGTGTCGGTGACGTGGATGGCGCAGGCGATGCACGGGTCGAAGGAGTGCACCGTGCG
>Ga0233425_10004324_pt1 | contig 24054 bp, 23 predicted proteins | sample Watercolumn_Towu_2_FD_181712 | JGI IMG/M metagenome (GOLD analysis project Ga0233425, IMG submission 181712) | Freshwater microbial communities from Lake Towuti, South Sulawesi, Indonesia - Watercolumn_Towuti2014_140_MG | ecosystem: Environmental > Aquatic > Freshwater > Lake | place... | reverse complement strand
ACCTTTTTACAGCAGCAATTAATAACAGTCTTATAATAGTATTTACAGGTTTTCGTTCTTTATCCGTCTCTTCATCGGGCATCCAGAGTCCTGTAACTAATGGATTCCCGCCAAAGACCTGCGGGAATAACTCACATAAGAATAAACAAACTATTGTGAAACCCTTAATAATTAAGGAAGTATAACAGGCAACGTTTGATTGTTTCCAGACAAGGGCTCCATTGCCCGGATATCAAGGCATGCTATTTCACAGGTCCGTGAACGGCAAGGCGGTAATTCCGGGACCGAACGGAAGACGGATATCACCGGAGTGGAGTATATATCCCGGAGCGCCTTATCTCCAAAGTCTTCCTGAAATGTCCTGATGCCTGAGGCCATCGCAGACCGCGGAGTTGACGAAAGCTTTACCTCTATCGGAACAAGACGTTGGCAGGACTCGACTGCAATGTCCACTTCCGTGCCGGTCGAAGTCCTCCAGAAATACATCCTGGGCATACTGAACCTCATCAAATATCACCGGCGGCGGATACATTTCGATGAAACCGCGAGGATCTTCCACGGCAGACATTCTGATATCCGGTAGCTCAAGCGAAACATACCGGTATTTCTCACTAAAGAGATGTTTCAGGAGAGTAGTCTTGCCCGATTAGCGCGGACCGACAAGCACTATGGCAGGAAACTCTTTCACTGCCCGGTTAAGGACAGGCTCAATAGCGCGCTCAATATATCGGGCGGACATGATGTTCTCTTCTTGAATTATTGGATTTCAAATGCAATTTTGCAAGATAATTAGCCAGGAACCGGCCTGATGTTAAAAACAAGAGCCCTCGGTCCATGGCAGACCAGGTAATGAAAAGACCTGGTTGAGAAAAAAACAAAGCCACATCATTCTTCGTAGAATGCGGTATAATATTTCAATTTTGCTTTTTAGAAAAGCTGTCGCACTCAATCACTTTATTTATAAGGAGAATTAATATGGAACCGGCTGAGACTTTTTTACGTCTTCACATTGACCAGAAAACGGAAAAAACCCAGTCAGTCATAAAAGAAGCCTTGCAACGATTCGGGCCTGAACAGACAGCAATTGCCATTACCGGCGGCAAAGACAGCACCACAAATCTCTGGAACGTCAGACAGGTTTGCAACAAAATGGGGATCAAACTTCCGGTATGCATGTTTATAGACGAAGGCGACGTTTTCGAAGAAATAGACGAATTCGTAGAGAATATCAGAAAGCTGTGGTCCCTCGAAATTGTTCGTCTGAAAAACGAGAACGTAAGCTCCCGGGCAAAAAACATCGGTGACAGTATCCAGGTATCTCTTCTCAATAATGTCAACCAGGCAGCCCTTGATGAAATGGGGTTCACAGGGAAAGAGTTTCCCTTCATGCCGGATTCAACCATATGCAATCATCTCATGAAAACTGTCCCGATGAGGGATTTTATTGTAAAGAATGGTATTAAAGCCCTGCTAACTGGGATCAGATGGGATGAACAGTCCGCAAGGAGGGATGAAGAGTATTTCAGTCCGCGAACCAACCCTGATCACATGAGAATTCATCCCCTACTGCACATGAAAGAACGTGATATCTGGATTGCCATTTTCAAGTATGACATCCCCTATAACAGTCTGTACAAGCTCGGATATCGTTCACTTGGCGCAAAGTGCGCCACAGGCAAGGCATCCGATATTCCCGCATGGGTGCAGGACCTGGAAAACACGCCTGAACGTGTCGGCAGGGGGCAGGACAAAGAACAGGTCATGGATCAGCTTCGTACTCTGGGATATATGTAAATGTTCTCCTTTTCAAAAAAGAACACGATTGAAAACAAAAAAAGGTAATCATCGTATTCGCAATGACTAACATTGAAAAGATTACTTCAGGATACGTAAAAAAAGAGTAATGCGGCACTTCCAAACCTGAGAATATTTGCCTGCAAGCTATACAATTTTCAAAAGCCTTGATTGCGAAAGGGGAATTTTACCTTTCTTTCCTCAGAAACCTTGTATAGACTTGTATAGAAAGAGCCTTAGAACAGCTTTTCGAAAAAAATCATATTCAACTTGATAATAAATGACATTTCTGGTAACAATGTGGAGATAATGTAGCCGCAGGGATGCCTGCTGCCGGCAGGCAGATGCCTGAAGAAGCGAATAAATTAAACCATCGCAAAAGCATGAAAGAAAAAAACATATTACATCGCATCTCTTCCAATCTTGGCTGGTCTGTCATCAGCGAGGCAACAGGAAAGGGGGTGTTTTTTGTCGCCAATATCTATCTCGCGCGGATCCTCGGCGTTGAAAACTTCGGCCTCTTCACCCTTGCACAGACGGTTACCTACTATTTCTGGCTTGCAGTTGACCTTGGAACAACCATGTACGGCATCCGCGAGATTGCAAAAAACAAGGAACACGCACAGGACATCATTAATCCCCTCCTGACACTTAGGATTACCGCAGGAATCATTATCTTTACCCTATACTCTTTTTCCATCCTTTTCTTTCTCAGGATGCCGCTCATGAACAAACTGACCTTTGCCGGATGCGGGCTCTATCTCCTGACTTATGCGTTTTACACTGATTGGGCACTCAAAGGTCTTGAAAAATTTAAATATATATCTTTCGGCAACCTTGCATCAGCCATTGTTTTTCTCGCAGGAATTCTAACCTTTGTAAAAGGAGCGCACGGCATAATCGTCGCGGCTTTAGCATGGTCGCTGGCATACTTCTTCAGCAGCGCCTCACTCCTGATCTTGTTGTATAAAAAGCTTGATATCAAATATAAACCCTCTTTTCAATTCCACCAGTGGTTTCATCACCTAAGAGAATCCATATTTTTTACAATTTCAGGAAGCCTGTTTGTGCTCTATCAATACATGCCTGTATTGTTGATCAGTATATTTTTCACCAATTATGAAGTAGGTATATTTTCGGCACCATATAAAATGATAACCGGCATAGGTAGTGCTGGATTGCTCATTCCAATGGCATTCTATCCCATTTTTTCTGAGATTTACTTGAAAGACAGGATTAAATTCCGTAAAACGCATCTAATATTTCAACGTCTTATGTTACTTCTTGGTATACCGATTGCGATTGTTGGAAACGTTTTCAAAAAAGAACTGGTTACACTAATATTCGGTACACAATATGTACAAGGTATAACCACTTTCGGTATTATAATCTGGCTCGTGCCACTTTGTTTTTTAAGATATACTTATGGGAGCGTACTCTTTGCTATGGGATTTCAGAGGTCGCATAATCTTGCTACCCTATCAGGTACTCTCGGTGCAATAATCTTCGGGATGATCCTGATCCCCAGACTGTCAATAGTTGGAGCTTCAATCTCTCTGATAATTTCTGAAATATTTTTTATTGTGGCAATGGCTTATGTATTCAGCAGAGCTGGCCGGGAAAAACTGGACAGCGACATAAGTGGTAAAGCTGCTCTAAAATAGGAACGGGCAGGGGTATCAGAGATCGAGACATAGCCTAATCGCCCCGTATAGGGCAAATGGCGAAATCGATTTCTGCACATTGACCCTGCAAAGACCAAAAAGGAGCGGCCAAGATGAAAAGACCAAGAAGGAATCACGGGCCAGCATTCAAAGCAAAGATGGCACTGGAGGCAATCAAGGGAGAGCAGACGATAGTTGAGATGGCAGAACGCTTCGAAGTGCACCCCAACCAGATTACAGAGTGGAAGAAACAACTTTTGGAGCGGGCAGAGGAAGTGTTTTCCAGGGATAAGAAGACGGAAGAAGGCCCGAGCGTCAAGGAGCTACACGCCAAGATAGGACAGCTTTCTATGGAGAATGATTTTTTAGCAGTCGCGCTCGGGCGAATAGCCGAGCCGGGCGCAAGGAAATGATTGACCCTGAGCATGCGTTACCGCTGACCCGGCAAAGCCGGATACTTGAACTGTCCCGGTCGAGCCTGTATTACAAGGCGGTTCCGATCAGTAAGCGCGATCTGCAACTCATGCGCCTCATCGATGAGATACACATGAAGTATCCTTTTTACGGCATTCGGCGGATACGCAATGAACTTCGGGACCTCGGACATGACGTAGGACGTCGCCATGTAAGCACCTTGATGAAGAAGATGGGCATAAGGGCGCTATATCAAAAACCCGGACTGTCGAAACCCAATCCGGAACACAAAATCTATCCGTATCTCCTGCGGGGGATAGAGATTACCCGCGCAAATCACGTTTGGGCGACCGATATTACGTATATTCCAATGGCCAGGGGGTTCTGCTACCTCGTGGCGATCATGGACTGGGCAAGCCGCCGGGTACTGGCGTGGAGGCTATCAAACACATTGGACACTTCATTCTGCACTGAAGCGCTTGAAGAAGCGATCAGAAAGTATGGAATACCGGAGATATTTAATACCGACCAGGGCAGTCAGTTCACCTCAGAGGCATTTACCAGTATTCTTAACACTCACGGCATCAGTATCAGCATTGATGGCAGAGGCCGATGGGTAGACAATGTGTTCGTAGAAAGACTTTGGAGGAGCGTGAAGTACGAAGATATATATCTGAAGGCCTATGGCTCTCTTGCAGAGACCAGACATGGGCTTGCGGCTTATTTCGAGTTCTACAATAAGAAGCGGCATCATCAAGGTCTTGACGACAGGACCCCGGATGAGGTTTACTTTACTGCACTACCTCAGTTACAGGTAGCGGCATGAGGCAGAACAGCTTATCACTTAAAAACCGCACCGGGCTGTCCAAACAAACCCTGCTACCTCTATTTTTAATAGGAAAACGCAAATGAAATTTGGATTACTTTGTTATAATTTTAAATTCAAAAAATCTACAAATGTAGGTGATTATATTCAAAGTTTAGCAGCTAAAAGATTTATTGATGAAATAAAAGCAGAGAGCATTCTTATTAACAGAGAAGAACTTTCTATTTGGGATGGAGAAAAGTTACCATTATTCATGAATGGATGGTTTATGCACAATCCAGATAACTGGCCTCCAAATGATAATATAATTCCAATTTTTGTATCATTTCATATAAATGATAGTGTCAAAGATGTTTTTAGCAGGCCAGTTTCTATTAATTATTTTGAGCAGTTTCAGCCAATTGGATGCAGAGACCTTTCAACAGTTCAGTTTCTAAATGAAAAAGGCATAAAATCTTATTTTACAGGATGTTTAACATTAACTCTTGAAAAAAGCAAGTATTCCAATAAAAAAAGTGAAGAGAATATTGATGTTTTATTCTGTGATATTTTACATCTAAAAGGATCAGTCAGATATTTATTTAAACGAAGAGATATTACATTCTTTTCGAAATGTTTGAGATTTCCACGCATTATCAAAGAGAAATTGGGAGGGAAAAATTCATCAAAGATAATGCACAAACTGAAGGGGGCGCTTGGGAAAAGAAAAGTGGACTATTTAACAACTCAATTATCGAATAAATTATCGGAAAAAGTTAGATTTGAAATTGCTGCTGTTTATTTAAAAAAATATGCACATGCAAAATTAGTTGTAACTTCTAGAATTCATGTGGCATTACCATGTTTAGCATTTGGCACTCCTGTACTTTTTGTTAATCCAGAATTAGATGAAAGTCGATTTCCCGGTTTACTTGAACTACTTAATGTTATAGAACCGAAAGATTTGTTATCAATGAAGAAAAATGACCTAAAACAAATGTTATTAAATTTAAAAAACAAGAATAACTACCTTATAAAGCGTGATGAATTAATAAATTATTGCTCAACGATTGTAAATAAAATCTCCAGAGATAACGAATTAAATAAATTGTAGATATACTATGGATTTAATTCTTTTATTTCCTTTAATATTTCCAAATGTTGGGCTATTCGCATATTTTAATTTTATATTATCATTAACTATAACGCTATTCATTTTATTTAAATCAAAAAAAACAAACATTAACATACGTTATAGTATTATAGTTTTTTTCGCATTACTATCCACCTATTGGGCTGCTTTACTTTCGGGCTCATTTACTCTAAGTAAATTTGCTCTAAATATTAGAGATATATTCGAATTCGCAAGAATAATACCATACGTTATTTTATTTCCAATTATGAGTTTAGCAATACAATATAACTTTATTCGAACTATTATCTTTTTTTTCATATTTAACGTATTATTTTGTATATTTCAATATCTTTACCCATATAGTCTAGCTTTACAGATATACACTACACAAGAAAAGCAGTTTAGTATTCTCTATACACATCGACTTGTTGGTTTTTTAGACAACCCGAATATGTTTTCTTTTTATTTAGTAATAACTTACTTCTTCTTCTACGAAAGAATCACCCTACCTTTAAAGTATTTCTTATTTATTTTCATTTTCTTTATGCTAAGTATTGTTGGGTCAAGAACAGGTTTCATTACTTTTTTAACAGTAACAACTTTGCTACTGTTAATGAGAAGTACTGGGGTTAAAAGATATCTATCTCTTTTTATTTTAACAGGAATATTTTTTGTTTTATTTTTATATAAGGATATGTGGATAAGTATTTTGAGTTTTTTGAGTCCGTATATGGGTTACGGAATAGATATGGCGTTAAGTAATAGAATAGAAGAACTTCAAACAATTACTGATAGACTACAATTTTGGTTAGACGATATAAATTACTTTTATTTAAGTCCTATTTTTGGTGTTGGCCCTGGATATGGGTTTATGGAAAGATCTTTCTCTGATAATACTTATATATACCTTTTGGCTAGGTATGGGATTGTTGGTTTCTTAACTTACTTATTCTCATTATTATTGTTATATAAATGGGCTCATCGAAATAGATCTATTTTTCTTTATGCAGTATTGATATCATTTATAGTATTTGGGCTAACAGCGGAAGTATTTCTTCATAACCTTATTTTATATTATCTATCAATTCTATTTTTCACATACAATTTCAAGACTAAAGATATGAAATCGAAATGACCCATATTTTTACGCAAATATCCAGTAAAATAAGCTTTATAATCCCTACATTAGGAGACCGTGAATTTGAGTTAGAAAGAATTCTCAAATCCCTTGCAAACCAACTTATACCTAAAGAAGTAAATATAGAGGTAATAGTTGTTAATCAAGGCAACGATATTAAATTTATTATAGATAATTTTTCTGATAGCAACATTACAATCTCATACCATAAAGTAGACTTCAAGGGACTTTCGAAGGCAAGAAATTATGCTTTTCAGTTTTGTACAGGAGAAATAATCATCCTTGCAGATGATGACTGCTGGTATCCACCAGAGGCAGTTTTTAAAATCATAGAAGCCCACAAAAATTATTCTCACGAATTAATTACATTTAATATATATGATAAACTGAACAATATACCATATAAAAAATATAAAAAAAGAGCAAGCAACCACTCATGGATAACAATTTATTCCATTTCTTCCATTGAAATAACTTTTAAGAGATCAATATTGGAATTTGGAGTTTCTTTTTGTGAAGAATTCGGTATGGGCACAAACCATCCTTCTGGAGAAGAACTTATTTTTTGTAACGAATTGCGAAAAAAAGGAATAAAATTGAAATATATACCACATATAATAGTGTACCATGAAAAGAAAAAAGATATAAATAATCTAAAACTTGGTGGTGGAGAATTATTCTTTGAATTGTTTCATTATAATTCTATTTGGATTTATTTATTATTTATATTCAAGAAATTGATAAATAAACAAATTAATTTTTCTCAAGCGTTGTTTATGTATAATAAATTAATAAAAATATTGGCTCATCGTATAAGTAAGTGAGTAAAAATGAGCCATAAATTATACATAAGATAGTATGAAATAAAAAAGGCAGTTTCATATAATGAAGAAAACCCTTATGATTTCCGGAGCCGGGGCTCCCCAGTGGTACTCACAGAGTTGTCTGTTGTAAAAACAGACAACCGGTGGATGAATATCGGTTCTCCGGTTATTGTACTGAAGATAGAATTAAGGGGGAATTTAGAGACCCAAAGCACGAATCATACAACTTAAGCGGACTCAAAAAACAATCTGACGATGTTGTGGGAAAGTACTACGCGAAGGACCTATTAACCTGGCAAGCAAATAGAGCAATAATATGATATAATAGCTGCATGGAAAAGATAGACGCACGGACACTGAATCAGGAAGCACAGTATCAAATACGCAGGCAGGTAATAAAGCTCCGAAAACAAGGCATGAAGTACAAGGAAATCGAAGAGGTAGTAGGGATAACGAAAACCCATGCCTGCAAGATATTCAAGCGGTATGAGCGCCAAGGGTCAGGAGCAATTGCCAAAAGACAAAGGGGAAGGCGACCGGGGGAGCAACTGACGTTACAGGAGGAACAGGCAGTTGCAATACAGAAACTGATAATAGACAAGACCCCTGATCAACTGAAGATGCCTTTTGCCCTATGGACGCGGCAAGCAGTGCAGCAATTGATCAGGCAGAAATATGCCATAGCGATGCCGATAAGGACCGTAGGGGAATATCTGAAGCGGTGGGGTTTTACAGCACAGAGGCCTGTAAAGCAGGCATATGAGCAGAATCCGAAGGCTGTGAACAAGTGGCTGGAAGAAGAGTATCCCTGTATAGCACAGCATGTGAAAGAAGAGAGTGGTGAGATTCACTGGTGTGATGAAACCGGGGTGCGCAACGATGAAAATTCTGCACGGGGGTATGCACCCAGGGGAAAAACACCAGTCATGAGACTGAACGCTAATAGGAAGAGCATCAGCATGATTTCATCCATCACCAATCAGGGGAAAGTACGTTTTATGGTGTATAAGGATGCCATGAACGCTGATCTGTTTATCAAGTTCATGAAGCGGTTGATAATGGACGCAGGTAGGAAAGTGTTTTTGATTGTCGACAATCTCAAAACACATCACAGCAAGCCTGTAAAGGAATGGTTACAGGCGCACAGAGAGGAAATCGAGGTGTTCTATCTGCCTTCGTATTCTCCGGAACTAAACCCTGATGAATATCTCAACTGTGACATGAAAGCGGCTGTTCATTCAGGGATTCCGGCCCGTAATGAAAAGGAGTTGAAAACAAAGGTCGTCTCGCATATGCGGAAACTACAAAAATTGCCTGAACGGATCAAAAAATACTTCAAATACCCGAGAATAAAATATGCATCCTAAATTGCACTATTCAATTGCCGGGTTAATAAATTAGGGACCATACAATGTTAATCAAAGACCATCCAATTGCCTCAATAATTATTCCTTGCCGCAATGAGAAAAGATATATTGCCAAATGCCTTGATTATATAGTTGATAATGATTATCCAAAAGACAAACTTGAAGTATTAGTTATTGATGGAATATCAAATGATGGAACAAGAGAAATAATTAAAAAATATGCTAATAGTTATTCATTTATTCAACTTTTAGATAATTACAAAAAAATTGTTCCTTCGGCAATGAATATTGGGATTAAAAAGGCAAAGGGCAATGTAATTATTAGGATGGATGCTCATTCTGGTTATCCAAAAGACTATATTTCAAAGATAGTCCTTTGGCTTATAAAAAGTGATGCCGACAATGTTGGCGGAATATGGATAACTCTACCTTGCACAGAGACAACAAATGCCCAAGCAATTGCTTATGCCTTATCTTCTCCGTTTGGGGTTGGTAATGCTATGTTCAGAATAGGTGTAAAAGAACCTACTTTTGTTGATACCGTTCCTTATGGCGCTTATAGAAAAGAGGTATTTGAAAAAGTTGGATTGTTTGATGAAGATATGGTAAGAAATCAGGACGATGAATTCAATCTTAGACTGATAAAAAATGGTGGAAAGATTTTGTTGGTTCCTGAAATAGTCTCATATTATTATCCAAGAGATTCTCTTTCAAAACTTTGGCGGATGTATTATCAATATGGCTATTTCAAGCCACTTGTTGCTCTAAAGGTTGGGAAAGTGCTTACATGGCGTCAATTCATACCTGCTGCTTTTATCAGCATTTTAACAATTTCCGGAATTTTAGCGATTCTATTTAAACCCTCTGGATGGTTCTTTCTTTTCCTTCTCTTAATGTATTCTCTAACAAACATAGGGATTTCTTCTTCAATAGCTTTCAAAAAGGGTTTTAAGTATTTACTCGTTCTATCAATTACATTCGCCACACTACATTTTAGTTATGGTTTTGGCTATCTAAAAGGTATATGGGAATTTGTTATATTAAGGAAAAACAAAAGGAATAAAATTAAAGATATTCCGTTAACTAGATAATAACTTAAACATAACTGTAAACTTCCCCTATAGGTAGACAGTTAAGAAGTAGAGCTTTCTGGCAAAATAACTGTCAGGAGGATCTGATGAAAAAGACACGTTTTACGGAGACGCAGATTGTGGCGATTCTGAAGGAGGCCGATGCTGGGATGCAGGTAAAGGACATCTGCAGGACTTACGGGATAAGCGACACTACATACTATAAGTGGAAAAGCAAGTACGGGGGATGGAGGCCAACGACCTGAAGCGGATGAAGAAGCTTGAAGCGGAATTGAGCCAGTTCAAACGCATGTATGCTGACTTGGCTTTTGAAAACAAAGATCTGAAGGATCTTCTTGAAAAAAGCTCTAAGGCCGCTTGAGAAGCGTGAGATAGAATGCAATAAATGATGACGAAAAGACAATTGGCCATATTATCGATAATACTGTGTTTGGTTTTTTCCGGATTAGAAATTGATAACCTGAAATTCGATAATTCTGCTTATAGTGAAGAAATAGTAACTGTCTGGACTACAAAGCTAAATGAGAACATAGACACTATTAACCGAGTAAGCCCAGTTGATGTTAAAGCATTCAGCAGCAAAGAACTCACCTCTTCAACCATAAACGCAGCTATTTTAGAGATATCCAAGAATGAACGCACGTTACTTCTAAGCCCAGGGGATTGGTCAATAACAACAGATTTAACAGTCCCATCCAATATAAACCTCAGGATAGAACGCGGGGCAAAACTGATCGTGTCATCAGGAGTTACAGTTACCATAAAAGGCGGATTTGAGGCTCCATTAGCGCATGTAATTACACTAATTGGTACTGGCAAAGTTGACCTTAATACCGCAAAAATACAAGAAATCTACCCTCAATGGTTTGGAGCTCAGGGCGATGGAACTACCGATGATACAATAGCAATTCAGGCAGCAATTGATTCTGGTGCAAAAACTATTTTTTTCCCAGCCAGTACATACCTCTGTAATATTAATATTAAAGGAACCATCGTTTTAAAAGGTGAAGGTATAAATTCTACTATTCTAAGGGGCTATAACAACACTGCTGTAATTGCCAATAATAACGGCATGATTGACAGTGCTTTTGTTAATATTCTTAATATTCGAGTTGAAGCGCACAAATCCCATACGGGATTTGCTATAGATTTGCAAGGCAGTGGCGTTGCTCCCTTTACTGGCATGAGGTATGGCTGTTTAGATAATGTTTATGTTGTTAGCTCCTTTGGAAAAGGGATAAAAATAGAACGCTGCTGGGTTGTTGAACTCAATAAAGTAAGAACAAGTACATATAAAACAGCTTTAGAGATTTTAAATGGATGTAATGCAATTAACATAGTTAACTCAGCATTGATTGGTAGCAAAGACTTGTCGGCTGCTTCACTTAAAGATGCAGTCGTGCGTATTTATGGTTCTCCAATAGAACACTCTTCTATTAACTTCAGGGGAACTACTTTTGAGGATGGCCGAGCAGAGGCTATATACGCAAGAAATATTAAAGGAATAACTGTTGACGGATGTTATTTTGAGAATGATGCAACAACTGTTGCAACCGAAGAAATAAGGATTGAAAATTGTCCATCTGCACGGTTTGTTGGAAATTATGTAAGAATGCGAAATGGGGTAAAAGATTTTGTATTTGATAATACCAACTTAACTTCCAAGATTTTCAGAGAAGGAAAAATTACTATTTCGGGTAATGTGTTTCTTAGTACGACACATACAATGGGTGCATTTTCCTCGGATGGTTTAACCTCATCACAAACTTCAGCAATTATAGATAACAATTCTTCTGACTGGATGATGTTTGGTTCCCGGCATGCATCTCTAGGTGCAGTACCTCATCAACGCTATGACCAATATATGCTTGATATGCCACAGCATAATGCAAGATATACTTCACCTGGGTCTTCTGCAACTATGCCTGTTAGCTATTTACTCGACGGATGGTATGTAAAAAAAGCTGAGTGGGTAGTCGATGCTTCATATACTAATGGTTCTCCCAATATTCTCTATTTTGAAAAGCGTTGCGTAAATACTTTTACCGTGAACGTTTCAACAGATACTGGTACTCTTGTGACGGTTAGTTCGCCATATTATCAGACTGGTTACAAAGTTTTTCTTTCAACTACCGGAACACTGCCTGCGGGGCTTTCTACAACATATTATTATGTAATTCCTACTGGCGCAAATACGTTTAAATTGGCAACATCGCTTGTTAATGCTCAGAAGGAAATATCAGTCGATATTACTGATACTGGAAGAGGAACACATACTGCAACAATTATTGGATTGATTTCTACAGGGGCAACACGCATACCAATTAATGCTACAGCTGGAGACCGGATAGAGATTAAACTGTTAAGTGATGGAAGTGTGCCGTCATATAAAACAGGGATTTTGTCACAAGGTGAATATTTATATGGTTATTCAGAAGGTGGGGGGACAGTGAATGAATATGGACACTTTGAAGTAACGTTATATCGTTTTAGTTCTCTTTAACAGGAAGTTTACGCTGATAGGTCCGGAAAAGTCAGAGGCATTATATCAGCAGCCGGATTAAAACTATCCAGTATTAGGTTCTATCTTATTTGCCATTTATGTCGTTATGTTTGTAACAAAACCCCCATGTTCAGGGTCAGTGTTATTATCGCGGCTTACAATGAAGAAAATCGCATTGCTTCAAGAATTGAAAACATATTAGCACAGGAATATCCGATTGAATTCCTGGAACTGATCGTTGCGTCTGATGGGTCCAAAGACAAAACAGCTGAAATAGCAGGGGGATATGCCGGCAGAGGAGTCATCGTCCTGGATTTCCATGAAAACAGGGGCAGGTCTACGGTACATAATGACTGTGTAAAGGCTGCGAGTGGTGACATCATGGTATTCACCGATGCTGAAACAACGTTTGAAAGAAACTGTATACGAAACCTTGTTAGCCGTTTCTCTGACGCAAAAACAGGTTGTGTCGTTGGAAATCTTGTTTATCTGACCTCGGACACATCCATATCCCAATCAGAAGGAAAATACTGGCAGATGGAAAAGAAAATCCGGGAAATGGAAAGCATTCTTGGAATTCTCTCCACTGCTACCGGGGCATGTATGGGAGTCAGAAAAAATCTTTGGAGGACTCTGGGTCCAATTGATGATTGTGATTTTGTCACCCCTCTCGATGTCATTCTAAAGAACAGCGGAGTCGTTTATTCTCCGGAAGCCCTGGCGTATGATACCCCTTCCCAATCCCTTAAAAGAGAATTTTTAACGAGGGTTCGCCAGACATCGAAAAACCTCATCGGGACATTCAAGCGCTGGGGATTTAAAGGCTGGATACGACACCCCTTCATAAGCTGGGGATTGCTGTCCCACAAAATCCTCCGCTGGCTCACCCCTTTCTTCATGCTCTCTGCATTCATAAGCAATATCTTCCTTTTGGATGAAGCGCCGTTCTACCGGATTACATTTTTTCTCCAGATACTCTTTTACGCAAACGCGCTTCTCGGATATCTGGGAGAACTCCTTGGGAAAAGGATTCCGGTTGCTTCAACAATCTTCAGTTTCTGTATCGCCAGCGCAGGAATGGGCATCGGTGTTATTAAAGGAATTCTCGGCAAAGCCCCCGCTGCATACAAGACTGAGGAATAGACAGCAGGGTTGTCGCAAACTGATTTACAATTCCCTGCGCCCTCCTGCAAGTTCGCTACATCTTGCATTGACAGAAGTGTTTGTGCCACATATCATATATACAACACAGGAAGTTAAGCCGATTGAGGAGCTGGAGAAAATCACCAAGAAACTTGAAGGTATTCCAATGAAATCATTTATAAAAAATACCATCGGGAATGAGCTTAAAAAGCATCCGGAAGTCCTTTTTGCCTATCTGCATGGTTCTTTTTTAAAACAGGCCGTCTTTCATGATATTGATGTGGCTCTTTACCTTGAAAATCTGCCCGCATCCATACTGGAATATGAACTTAAAATGGAAACCGAAATAATGGCAGCAGCAGGAAGGCATATTATTGACGTCAGGGTTTTGAATACTGCACCGCTTTCTTTCAGATATAATGTAATAAAAGACGGCATCCTTCTGCTGGTTAAGGATGATGACAAAAGGGCAGCCTTTCAGGAAGCAACAATATCCGCCTATCTTGATTTTCTGCCTTACCACAAAAAATACCTTGAGGAGACCCTTGGCATTGAAATTCAACAGTGATAAAACAAGGAAAATCACATCCGAAATATTGTCAGCCCTTTCACATCTTGAGGATATAAAGAGGTTCTCCTTCAATGAATTTCAGTCGGACCCTCATAAAATTGGAAGCGCAAAATATAATTTTATTGTAGTAATTGAAGGCATGATTGACCTTTGCAACCATATAATCGCAAAAAACGGCTTCAGAACTCCTGAAGATTATGCTGATACTTTCAGGGTTATGTCAGAAAAAGACGCGTTTGGCAAAGATTTTACAAATACATTAATTCAAATGTCACGCTTCAGAAACCGTTTGATTCACATCTATTGGGAAGTTGACAATAACGAGCTTTATGGCATAATTCAAACCCGGCTGCAGGATATACAAAACTTTCTTAAGCATTTCGCTCTGTTTTTGAACAGATAGCGAGCGCATTTACTGTGGTTTTTACCATATTATTCCTTAACGCTTAAAGCAATACTCAACGGTTCGAATCTTCAGGAAAAACAAGCAGTCGAAGCATATAAGCCTTTTTAATATAGAAGGTTCAGCATTCTACTGTAAAACCAAAAAAGGAGATTATACATTGAACAAAAGTTTTTATGAATTCGGCATTTCGGACAAGGTTCTTATTTCACTTTCGGAGATGGGGTTTGAGGAGCCCACACCGGTTCAGAAAATAGCACTCCCCCCCGCACTTCAGGGAAGGGATATAATCGGTCAGGCACAGACAGGAACCGGGAAGACAGCAGCCTTCGGAATTCCGATAATCGAACAGAGAACGGTTTCCGGTAGCAAATACCCCTACGCCATCATACTTGCACCCACACGCGAGCTTGCGGTTCAGGTATCGCAGGAGTTGAACAAAATCGGCGCAAAATCCGGCGTCTTTTCCCTCCCTGTCTACGGAGGCCAGTCCATCGAGGTTCAGATAAAAAGCCTGAGAAGAGGGGTCGATATTGTCGTGGGCACTCCGGGCCGGGTTATTGACCATATCCAGAGGAAAACCCTTATCCTCAGCGAAATAAGGACCACTGTTCTTGATGAGGCTGATGAGATGCTGAATATGGGCTTCATCGAGGATATACGGCGAATCCTCAGCGAGATCCCTGAAAAGAGACAGACCATGCTCTTTTCCGCCACCATGCCGGAGGAGATCCTCCGCATCGCAAAAACCTACATGAAAAAACCCGTTTATCTGAGTGTAGATGCCGGAGACATGGTAGTGGCAAAAATAAAGCAGGTCTTTTATGAAGTGCGTGAAGAAGACAAGATAAAGGCCCTCTCACGCCTCATCGATGTAGAAGTCGAGTCGTTAATCCTCGTCTTCTGCCACACGAAACGAGAGGTGGACGATGTAGCATCGAAACTGCAGCAGATGGGATATCCGGCCGGCGCAATCCACGGCGATTTCACCCAGAGTCACAGGGATGAAATGATCCGCAAATTCAAAAGCGGCGATATAGATGTATTAGTTGCCACTGACGTTGCGGCCCGCGGACTCGATATCCCAGACGTTACCCATGTTATCAACTTCAGTATCCCCCAGGATCCTGAAGGCTACATTCACAGGGTTGGCAGAACCGGCAGGGCAGGCAAAGCCGGCATTGCGATTACTTTCGTTACACCAAGACAATACAGCCAGCTCCGCCTCATCGAGAAATCCGCAAAGACCCAGATAAGGAAGGCCAAACTTCCGACAGCGGAACAGGTCAAAAAGGCGAAAGAAGATGAACTTGCCGGCAGCATCGTTGCCGTTATAAAGGAAGGAAAGCACACCGGCCTTTCAGGGCTGGCAGCCAGACTTTTTGAGAAATACTCCCCGGCGGATGTCTCGGCAGCAGCCCTGAGCATGCTGCTGGGCGACCAGGAGATTGCGGAGATTAAAGAAACCGAAAGGGAATTCTCCGGACGGAAACAGGACATTGCGCGCCTCTTCATGACCATAGGGAAGATTGACAAGATTAAGGTTGGAGATATTGTCCGGTCAATATCTGCAGAGGCAGGGATCCCGGCGCAGAAAATCGGAAACATCGCGTTGTTTGATAAATTCAGTTTTGTTGAGGTTCCCGAGAACCTTGCGGACCGGGTCATCCGCGCCATAAACGACAGCATCATGAAAGGGCGGAAGGTCAAGATCCAGCACGCTATAAAACAGGACGGGAAACGAAAAAGATAATTGCCAGGGGTCGGGCATTCCGGTTCATTGCCTGACCCCGAGAGTTATCATGCGGTCCCTGATCTCTTTTATTCTGTCACGTATCTTTGCTGCGCGCTCGAATTCAAGGTTCTTTGCCGCTTCCTTCATACTGGCTTCAAGCTCTTTCAGCATGTCATCATTGTAACCGTACTCTGCCTTTTCCTCAGCCGCTGCCGGCACAGTCCAGTAGTCGGCCTCGTAAATTGATCCCAGGATGTTCTTTATGTTGGATTTCACTGTCTCAGGGGTTATATTCATCTTCCTGTTATATCCCTTCTGAATCCTGCGCCTCCTCTCGGTCTCGTCAATCGCCTTGCGCATTGAACCGGTAATAACGTCCGCATAGAGGATTACCTTCCCGTTTATGTTTCTGGCTGCGCGGCCTGCTGTCTGGATAAGTGAGCGCTCCGAACGCAGAAAGCCTTCCTTGTCCGCATCAAGGATTGCAACGAGCGAAACCTCGGGAAGATCCAGTCCCTCCCTGAGAAGGTTCACGCCGATAAGGACATCAAAGTTCCCGAGACGCAAATCCCTGAGTATCTCAACCCGTTCAAGGGTATGGATGTCTGAGTGCAGATATCGCGCCTTCACGCCGAGTTCCGTGTAGTATTCAGACAGATCCTCTGCCATCTTCTTTGTGAGTGTTGTTACAAGTATCCTTTCCCCTTTTCCTGAACAATTCCGTATCTCTCCGAGGAGGTCATCCACCTGGCCGGTTACAGGCCGTATAATCATTTCCGGATCTATGAGGCCTGTTGGCCTGATAATCTGCTCGATAACACGCCCGTCCGATATTTCAATCTCATACCTGGAGGGAGTCGCGGAGACATAAATCGCCTGCTTGACCCTGCTTTCGAATTCAGCAAAGGTAAGGGGTCTGTTATCAAGCGCGGAAGGAAGCCGGAAACCATATTCCACCAGTGTCCGCTTCCTTGACCGGTCACCCTCAAACATACCGCCAATCTGGGGAACCGTTGCATGGGATTCGTCAATAACCGTCAGGAAGTCATCAGGGAAATAGTCAATAAGGGAATAAGGCGGTTCACCGGGGGACCTGCCGCTGAGGTGGCGCGAGTAATTCTCGATTCCATGGCAGTATCCGAATTCCCGCAGCATTTCAAGGTCAAATCTTGTCCGCTGCTCAATCCTTTGCGACTCGAAGACCTTCCCCGCATTCAGGAGCGATTCAACCCGCTCCTCCATCTCCTTTTCTATAGTAATCAATGCCGGTTCGAGCCGCTCCGGAGGCGTTATCCAGTGACTGTTCGGGAAAATTGCAATACGTTCAAGCCTGCGCACCTTCTCTCCGGTAAGTGGGTCAAATTCATGCAGGGCATCGATATCATCCCCGAAAAACTCAATCCGGATACCCCGGTCCAGAGAAAAAGAGGGGTAAACTTCCACAATGTCACCCCTTACCCTGAACGTGCCCCTCCGGAATTCGCTGTCAGAGCGGTTGAACTGCATCTCCACCAGCCTCCGCAGAATTTCATCACGGCTTGTCCGCATCCCCTCACAGATAACCATATGCATTGCCAGATAATCATGGGGAGAGCCTATCCCATATATACATGATACAGAAGCAACAACTATGGTATCTCTTCTTTCAAGTACTGCACATGTTGCAGAATGCCTCATCCTGTCTATATCATCGTTGATCATCGCATCCTTCTCGATATAGGTGTCGGTTGTGGGGAGATACGCCTCGGGCTGATAGTAATCATAGTAACTTACAAAAAACTCGACTGCGTTATCCGGAAACAACTCTCTGAATTCACCGTAAAGCTGCGCAGCCAGGGTTTTGTTATGCGCAATCACGAGCGTTGGCCTGTTGACAGCGGCAATAATGTTTGCAATGGTAAAAGTTTTGCCTGAGCCGGTGACCCCAAGAAGAACCTGATGCTTCAGCCCCTTCCCGATACCGTCGGTAAGCTCCATAATTGCCTTCGGCTGGTCTCCAGCCGGAACAAAGGGGGTTATAAGTCTGAATCCATCCATTCCCGGTTCCTCATAATAATCCGAACAATGGACATGCACCGCAATCCGGCCTTGTCCTGCAGTGTGTCTTTGCCACCTTCACAAAAAGCGCATGATATTCATTATAAAGTCCTACATCTCTTTGTAAGGAAGCGTGGAAGAACTCCTGAAATTCGTTGTATGACCTGTTGCCTTCCATAATACCGTGGCGTGAAAGCACCCGTTTTGTATACGCATCAATGACAAACACCGGTTCCTCCAAAGCATATAGAAGGATAGAATCAGCGGTCTCGGGGCCGATGCCATGCACGCAAAGGAGCCTTTCCCTCAGAGAGTTCACATTATCCGTTTTCATTCTCTTCATGCTCCCCTGATAATTAACCATCAGGAAAGAGACAAAGGATTTCAGCCTGACAGCTTTGACATTAAAATAACCTGCCGGAACTATCAGGTAAGACAGTTGGGCAAAGCTCATGGCATGGATTCTCTTTGCGCTGAGGGCGCCCGCGTTTTTCAGGTTCGTTATCGCCTTTTCAACATTACCCCAGTTAGTATTTTGTGTCAGAATAGCCCCGGCTACAATCTCAAAAGGCGTATCACCGGGCCACCAGTGCTGAGGACCAAAGGCAGAAAACAGACGCTGATATATTTCTTTGAGTATATTGTGATTTTTCATGCTAATAAGTAATTATACAACGAGCCGGCTGCTTGACTTCACCTGATAGTTCGTGTAAAAATAAATTTATATAGTATTTACTGTAAATATTACTCAGGAGGGAAAACAAAGATATGCCAATTTATGAATATATCTGCAGGGACTGCAGTGAGAGCTTCAGTGTGCTTCACTTGAGCAGTGCAGCAGAAAAAGATACTGTGTGCCCGAAATGCGGCTCAGGGGATATTAAAAAAATTCCATCCAGTTTCAGCAGTGCATGCCCTATCGGTTCAGGCCATTCTTCAGGAGGCTCATCCTCCGGATTTACAGGCGGCGGCTGAAGGCCTTCATTCTGCTGAACCTTGCGTTCAGCCGGCGATTATCAGAAAACAGTTCAAACACCATACAACTCCCTGAAGCAAAGCGTCAGGGAGTTAACCAGGTTAAAAATAGTAATTCCAATTAACCAGCATTTCGTTCATTTCTGTATCATGAACCTGTTCCCATGAGAATATCAGATTGAAACTGTTTTTTTTGTTCAGGCTCAAAGTTTGCGCAAAAGAGACCCTGTTTTTCATAAAACTGTCAAAAAAACCATAACAGATCATCTCTTCTGATAAATTGAATTTCCAGGAATCGCTTATTTTTGCAATTATGCCAACCTGCGTTCCCGCCCCGGCTACAAATTTATTTTTATAACCCCAGCCTGCATTGAGATCAGCCTGAAGAAGCCCATAGAATAGGCCAAACGGCTTTTTCTTGTAAGCAAGCCCGCCACCTGTATTAAGTTGATAAATAAGATGTTCTTTTCCATCTTTGGTGATTTTTTGCACAAAGCCTGTTGTCGCCTTCCAGGAAAAGGGCTTTAAAAACTCATCGCGGGGCGAAATGGACAGGATATCGATAAAATTCAATTTTGCAAGCTGCATTTTTTTGTAGTTGTAGTAATATCGTGCGCTAACGTCGAAAAAGTTTATCTGATATCCCTCGACAAACCCTTTGTCAGAATCAAGCAGGTCATGATAGGCCGGACGCCACCTTATTTCATTAAACGCGGAGTCATTACGATAGCCCATACCCAAAGCAATTTTGCTTGAAAAATGTCCGCTTTCAGGCGGAGAAGGTACAGGCATATCAGCAATTTCATGTTCAGGATTACCCAGTTTACTTCTTATATTCAGCACAGAAAGAAAAAGTTTCTGATATTCATCCTTGCCGAGTTCCCTGCGGGAATATTTATATTGGATAATCTCTGTTGCAAGGTCGAGCGTCCTTACCTTATCCATATCCGTCAATTCCGGGTTATTAACCTCTTCCGGCTTAATATAACTCTTTGATAGACCTGAAGCCAGCGCCCGTGTCTTTTTGTCCATAAGAGACGCCATGAAACGAATCCGCGTACCTATTGAAGGACGGTATTTGACTTTCTGGATCAATCCGCTTTTTTCAATGTCTCTTATGGTATCTGAAGGGATAATCCATGGCTTCGTGATATTTATATCAGTAAGCTTAACAGCAGGACGTGCCGCCTCCAGAAGAAAGAGTATGTTATATGAGCAGTTTTCATCAAAAAAATAATAATCCGAGTATATATCCTTAAGTTCCCACATGTGCAGCACCATTCGCCTTGTCTCATTTTCAGTAAGGTTCAGGTAGTATTCCCATATGTCCCTGTGTTCCATATCGTTATACTCCTTTACCTTTTCATAATATGGAAGAATGGAGTAATTGCCATGATAAAATCCGGCAACTCCCTTGAAGGCATAAAGCAAACCGTTGGTGTCGGTTGCAGTTGCTGCATATGTAATTGCATGGGAAATCAAACCGCTGCTGAAACCACTGTCAACCCTTAGAAGTGTGTGTCCAAACATGGAGGCAGGCCCGCCCGCATGAGCTGCAGGGAATACCAGAACCGCTGATTTAGGAGCTACTGCTTCAAGTGCTTCATCAAGCTTTCCACAGAATACCGGCGGAATCCGCGTCTCGTCTATATCAAGCTTCTCTTTAAGCCATTCATAACGCGCAGGGAAACGACATCGGGGATGGTCCTGGTCGTTGTTATCAAGTTCAAAAAAGCCCATTATTGTTGCATTAAGCTCGGCCCTTTGGTCTCTTTTGCCGTCAGGAGACAGGAAAAATCGAGGGTCATCAACCAGGCTTTTAAGCCCATTACCGCCAGGCTTGTAATGCAATAGAATTTCCCAGTATCGATCTGCAGGAAGCTGTTTTGCATCAACCTTCATCAGAAGTTCATTGAGATAAGATGAGCCGGCAGCCCGGACGATAACAGGATTAATAAGGAGAAGGGATAAAATACAAAGGGATATGGTTCTTTTCAAGAACCATATCCCTTTCATAATATACTCAGCAATAAGTATTATCCGTTGATAACTGTAACAATGCTGTCTATTACTTCCGCAGCCTCAACTTTCTCAGAAGTAAAGATACTGGAAAAATTCGATTGCAGTTTTGCATAGACACCGGGCCTCTGCTCGGCTGAAATACCCATGAGTTCCGCAAGGGTCTCAAGGGCTTCACCGCGTCCGGCGGCTATGTTCTTTGACAGACTGTCCATATTGGCAACAACAAACTCTTCCACTTGTCTGTTACTGAAAGATTTTGGCTGTTTGTCGCAGTTGGATGTCCCGGAAGTTATTCCAAACAATTGTGAATAGAATGTTCCATTCGTAGTGGCTGCAATGACCTGAACACCGCCTTCTTTGTCTCCAAAGATCATTGAACCAAGACCGCATCCTGCCGGGCCATATTTGTCAGCTGCAAAGGCAGCCCCTGCGATTCCGAATGAAAATAACGCCAGAACTAAAACAACCATACAAATTTTTTTCATTAAATTCCTCCTATGAAATTTTTTCTCAGTCTGCTATCCGTTAACAATCATGACTATGCTGTCAATCACATCAGCGGCTTCAACTTTTTCAGATGGGAATATTTTCGAGAAATTGGCCTGCAGTCTCGCAAACAAGACCTGTCTGTCATAGGCATGTATATTCATAATTTCAGCGATGGTATTAAGTGACTCCCCCTGGCCTTTGGCAACATCTTTAGCAAGAGAGTCAAGATTGGCGGAAACAAACTGATTCAATTTCTCGTTACTGGAAAACACTGCTTTCTTTTGACAATTTGAAGTTCCGGACGTGATACCAAAGGTCTGATTGCCTGCAGTTCCATTTGTAGTGGCTGCAAAAATCTGTACTATTCCCTTCTGATCTCCCAATAGCAAGGAACCGAGACCACAACCTGCTGCGCCATATTGTTGTGCAGCGAAAGCTAAACCTGCTACGATTAACATCAATACTACTACCGCTACAACCCCAACCAGTTTTTTCATACAGCCTCCTTTTCCTTTTGAAAATTATTGAACCATCAACAATGCATATTAAATCATATTTACCAAATGCTGTCAAACAAATCTGTGTGAAATAAAATCAGCAAACCTCTATCTGTTTATTATATTTTTTTCTTCATTCCGGCAGCAAAAAAACACAGGCTATTTCTTAATGCGTTCTTTCAGATAGAGTAAAAGGCGCTCACGAACTGATGGGACACTAACGCCCTGAATATGGCCTACAGCAGTAACCGGCCAGAATTCCTTGGGCTGTTGGGCTTCCTGAAACAATAACTCTCCGTGGTGCATCGGAACAACCTGGTCAAGCGTTCCGTGCATGATAAGAACAGGTACCGGAGAGACAGCAGCAATCTTCTTCGCCGGACTGTATGAATCATTGAAAAGCCAGGAAAGCGGATATTGAAACAGCCATGTGAGCAGGAACTGATTCATCTTTTCCCGCGCAATGCTTCTATAACTGGCAAACGCGCTGTCGACGATCAGTGCCTTGATGTGATCTTTGTGTGGGGTTGCAGCTACCAGGTTAACGGCAACAGCCCCGCCTATGCTCTGGCCGAACACGATAATCCTGTCCTTGTCCACTACTGACATCGCAAGAAGGGTCTCCAGAGCCGCTTCAGCGTCATTGTGCACCCCCTGCAGCGAGGGTTTCCCTTCAGACAATCCGTATCCACGGTAATCAAAAGCCAGCACGTTGAACCCGGAGCGCACTAACCACAAAATGCTGCTCACATGCGTACTGATGTTTTCTGCGTTGCCGTGGAGGAACAGAACGCTCCCCAGAGCCTCTTTCGCAGGGAAAAACCAGGAATGAAGCGTTATCCCGTCAGCTGTTCTAAAATAGATGTTCTCATGAATAAACTGATTGAGGGCCGGATTATCAAAATGCTGTTTCTCAGGATAAAAGAACAATGAAGCGCATCCTGAAAGCAGGTTGAGCAAACATAAAAAAAACACAAATAAAGCTTTGCTTTTGAACCTATTCATTCTTTTAACCTAAACTGATTTTGAATATGTTAATCTAACAGGCTGAGTTGATCAAGTTATCTAAGGAAATTCTTATTAAGGGTTTCATAATAGTTTGTATATTCATATGTTATCATTCCCTCAGGTCTTTGGCGGGAATCCATTAGTTGCAGGCCTCTGGATGCCCGACTAAGAACCTCGGGCATGACGGATAAAAAACGAAAATACGTAAATACTATTATAAGACTGCAGGGCGCTGGACACATCGAATCATTCGGCCGGCCTGCCGTGAAGATGCATGTTATACACTCCCTGAAGAACGTCCGGCAATTATTCCCCCGTTGCCTCAAATAGAAATCGATACCAAATGATAATCGTTGCCTCACGTAAAAATCTATACGAAATGGTATAGGTCATTAAGCTGCTACTTTCTTTTTTGGCAACTGTTTTTTAGTATTGAGCG
>Ga0233425_10004323_pt1 | contig 24056 bp, 16 predicted proteins | sample Watercolumn_Towu_2_FD_181712 | JGI IMG/M metagenome (GOLD analysis project Ga0233425, IMG submission 181712) | Freshwater microbial communities from Lake Towuti, South Sulawesi, Indonesia - Watercolumn_Towuti2014_140_MG | ecosystem: Environmental > Aquatic > Freshwater > Lake | place... | reverse complement strand
CCGCCGCCTTATCCGCCACTTCCCACGGCAGATCCAGCAGGCTATCTCCCATGTGGCCGGAAACCGGCAGTTTCTGGTAGAAGCCGTCCCGGTTCAGCGACGGCAGGTGGCGCAGATTGAAGTCGCGGACGATGGCGCCGAGCCGGCAATCGAAGACTTCCGGCACCCGGCCGGCGAGAACGTCGTCGCTCAGGCTACCGGTGCCGAAGGTTTCCACCTGGATGCTGACCGGGCCGGCATGGCCGATGGAGTAACTCAACTGGACCTCGCATTCCTGCGCCAGGCCGGCGACGACGATGTTCTTGGCCACGTAGCGGGCCATGTAGGCGCCGACCCGGTCGATGCGGCTCGGATCCTTGCCGCTGAGGGCCGAGCCGCTGTGGCGGGCATAGGCGCCGTAGGTGTCGCTGGCGGTCTTGCGGCCGGTCATGCCCGAGTGGGAGGCGGGACCGCTGCGGGGAAAGGCGCCCTGGGGATTGATGAAGATTTCGGTGGCGTCATCGGGTACCACCGGCTGGCTGTCGAATACCGGCGCGATTACCAGCTCGCTCAGGATCTCCCTCATTTCTACGGGGTCTGCCGGCTTGCTGCCCTCGTGGCCGGCGATGATGGTGATGCCGTGAATTCGGGCCGGCTTGCCGTCGCGGTATTCCACCCCGACCTGGGTGGTACAGTCCGGTGAAAGCTGGGCGATGCGGCGCGAGCGCCGCGCCGTCGCCAATTGCCGGCACAGCTGGTTGGCGAGGCTGATGGGCAGAGGGATCAACTCCGGCGTCTGGGTGCAGGCAAAGCCGAACACCGTGGCCTGATTGCGCACGGTCAGGCGGTCCAGTTCGGCCTCGCTGAGGTCGTCCTCGTCGGCCTGGGCGCGCTGGTCCAGCGGCATGGTGATGAGACTGGTCACCACCGTGCAGTTGGCGGCGTCGAAATCCTCCCGCCGGTAGCCCACCTGGCTGATGACCGAGCGGGCGACTTCCGGAATGTCGACGGTGGCGTTGGAGGCGAAGCGCGCGGCGACGAAGATGACGCTCTTGGATAGGGCGCATTCGGCGACGATCCGCGAGTAGGGGTCTTTCTGCAGGAAACGGTCGACCACGGCGTCGCTGATGGTGTCGCACAGCCGGTCCGGGTGTCCCTCGGTGACCGCCTCCGATGTGAACAGAAAGTTCTTCTTCATGAGCTAGTGGCCCTTGGCTTGGGGAAGTCGCAGGTTCTTGGTGCTTTCGTTGATGACGAAGGGCAGGCCGGCGCCGGCGGCGATCAGGGCGGCGTCGGCCAAAGACAAAGGCGACACCCGCAGGATTTGGCGCAGCGGCGGTACCAGCAGCGCCAGTAGCTGCAAGCCGAGGGAGCCGCCTAGGGCGAGTGCGAGATACGGGTTCTTGCTGCGGTCCCGGTCCAGGACGGTGGTTTCGGTGGAGCGGCAGGCGACGGCGTGAAGCAGTTGCGATGTGGTCAGGGTCATGAAGGCGTTGCTGCTGGCACGCAGGCCGAGTCCGCCGGAAGCCATGCTGGCCAGATAGACGCCGAGGCAGCCGGCGGAGATGACGGAGGACTCTTTGAGCAGCTTGAGAAAGTCCTCGCGGCGGATGATGGGCTCGTCGGGATTCCGCGGCTTCTGTCGCAGCACGTCCTGCTCCGGCGGTTCCAGCGCCAGGGCGAGGGCGGGAAAGATGTCGGTGAGCAGGTTGATCCACAGCAATTGCATGGGGTTGAGGGCTTCCCCCAGACCCAGTGCGGTGGTGACCAGCATGACCTCGATTTCGCTGAGGTTGGTCGACAGCAGGAAGCGCAGGCTCTTGCGGATGTTGGCATAGATCGCGCGGCCCTGCTCCACTGCGGCGATCATGGTATGGAGATTGTCGTCTTGCAGCACCACGTCGGCCACCGCGCGGGCGACGTCGGTACCCTGCCGGCCCATGGCGACGCCCACGTCGGAGGCCTTGAGCGCGGGGCCGTCGTTGATGCCGTCCCCGGTCATGGCGACCACCCGGCCGTTGGCCTGCAAGGCCTGAACGATCTTCAGCTTGTGGGCCGGGCTGACGCGGGCGAACACCGAAGTGTCCTGGACGATGCTGGCCAGGATTTCCGGTTCCAGCCGGTCGAGGCTGACGGAGTCGACGATTTCCAGCGGCCGGTCGTGGTTCAGGCCGAGGCGCTTGGCGACGGAATAGGCCGTCGCGCTCTGGTCGCCGGTGATCATGACGGTCTGGATGCCGGCGTCGTGGAAGCGGCCGATGAGTTCCGCCATGCCCGGCCGCATGCTGTCCTCCATGCCGATCAGGCCCAGCCAGACCAGCTGGCCGCCGTAGTCGTCCGCCATCCGGTCCGCCATGCAATAGGCGACGCCCAGGACGCGCAGTGCGGCGCTGGCCATGGTCTCGTTCTGCAGCAGGATGCGCCGGCGCAGCTTGTCGGTCAGCGCCTGTTCCCGACCTTCCCACAGGACCGCGCCGCACAGCGCCAGCACCTCGCCGGGGCTGCCCTTGACCGCCACCAGATAGGCGTCGTCGCCGTTCCGGTGCACCGACAGCATGTAGACGTGATTCTCGGCGCGGTGTTGCAGTTTCACCCGGGGTAGGCGTTGCCGCAGCGGCTCCACCGCGATGCCGGCATCCACCGTCGCTTCCACCAGGGCACATTCGGTCGGCGAACCGTCGAGCCGCAGGCCAGCGCCGTCGTCGGCGAGCTTGACCTCGCTGCACAGCGCGACCGCCTCCAGCAGGCGCCGGATCGCCTCGGCCTCGTTGCCCTCGACCGGCACTGCAGGAAATTGCGGTGACGCCTCCCAGGTCTGGCCCAGGGTGTAGACGGCGACCACCTTCATCCGGTTCAGGGTGAGGGTTCCGGTCTTGTCGAGGCAGAGCACCTCCACCGAACCCAGGCTCTCCACCGCCGAGAGCTGGCGGATGAGGACTTTGCGCCGCTGCATCTGCTGGATGCCGATGGCAAGAGTGGTGGTGGCCACTGCCGGCAGACCTTCCGGTACCGCGGCGACGGCCAGGGAAATGCACGAGCCCATCATCCGCATCCAGCCATAACCCCGCACCACGCCGACGCCGAAGACGCCGAGACAGATGGCGCCGCTGAGGGCCGCCAGCTGCATCCCCATGCGGTCCAGCTGGCGTTGCAAGGGGGTGTCGGGGGGCGCCACGTTGCCGACCAGTTCCTGTACCCGACCGATCTCGGTGGCGGCACCGGTGGCGGTGACGACGGCGGAACCGCTGCCGCCGGTGACGACGGTGCCCATGTGGATGGTGTTGACCCTTTCTCCCAGGGGGGTGTCATCCGCGCAGATCCGTTCGGCGTGCTTGCCCGCCGGCAGGCTCTCGCCGGTGAGAGCGGACTCGTCGATGGTCAGGCGATCCGCGGCCAGCAGCCGGGCGTCGGCGGGGACAAAGCTGCCGGGGGTCAGCACCAGCACGTCGCCCGGCACCAGTTCGGCCACTGCCACCGATTTCTGGTGGCCGTCCCGAACCACCAGGGCGCTGGTGGGGGTCAACTTGCCCAGGGCGTTGATGGTCCGCTCTGCCGAACTTTCCGTCACGTAGCCAATGACCGCGTTGATCAGCACGACGCCGCCGATCACCGCTGCATCCACCAGACCGCCGGTAGCCACGGCGATCACCGCCGAGGCGCCGAGCATGGCGACCGGGACACTGACGAACTGGCCGGCAAAAATGGCGAGGGCCGAGCGCTGGCGGGTCTCGACCAGGGCATTCGGTCCGAAGCGGCGCTGGCGGATGCGCACCTCCGCCGGGGCCAGCCCGGTCATCGATGCCCGCAGCAGGGCCAGCGCCGTCTGCGGATCCTGGGCGTGCCAGGCGGTTGCCACACCCTGCGCTTCGGGCACTGCGGCGCCGCCCGGTTCTGGCGCCGCCGCGGCGGGCGGCGGCTGCTCCGGCTGCCGCAGGGATTCGGCCCAGCCAGCCAGCCGACCGCCGGCACGGCGCCACCACCGCGGCGGCCGGGGTTGCGCCGGGGATGCCGATACGACGGGAGCATCGATGAGGGTCGCGAAGATCAGCGCCTGCAACTGCGCCAGCACCCCTTCGGCGTCGGTGACCGCGGCGTCGTAGCGGATCAGCAGGGTACCGGTGAGGAGGTTGGCCTGCACCCCGCCGATGCTGCCGATCTGGGCGATCTGGCTTTCCAGGTGGCGTTTGCAGCTCTCCGAGCGGTACAGGCCGGAAACCCGAAGGCGCAGGCGCCCGGCGGCGCTTCGGTGGATGACCTCGATCCGCTCGATGGCGGCGTCGTAGGGATCGCGGGGCAAGGCATTCAAACCGGGTCGGCTCTCGGTGGCTGGTCGGGGAATCGTCATGGCAAATCACCGCTATTCGATTATCCACCTCGCGCGTGACCAAAAGATGACAGTTGTGTAACGAATGGGTTGCGGCCCTAGGTTTCCGTAGCCTGCGGACGGATAATGACGGCGATCGCCGGAAGAGGACCGCGAGTTTTTTCACCGTAACCGCTTGTGAGGAGATCGCCATGAGCAATCGAAGAACCCAAAGACCCGCCGCGCCGGCCGAACCGTCGGAGGAACAGGCCGACCTGATTCAGCCTCTAGCCACCGAGGAACCGGAACTGGCCCTGGATGCCGCGGAAGCCCGGGCCGCCCACGAAGAGACCGATTTGCCGGCGCCGCCAGCACCGATCGGCAGCCCGGCCGATGCCATCCGCAGCGGCGCCGCACATGCCAAGGAAACCGTCGCCGCCTTCGTGCCCGGGGTCGGCCGCGTCGTCCGCAAGTCGGTATACCGAGCCTGCTACGGTGTTTCCTACGGCGTGGTGTTCGCGGCCCTGACCGTGGCGCGGGTCATCCCCACCCACAGCGCCATCGGGGAGGGATTGCGCGACGGCGCCGAGGCGGCCCGCCAGGCCGTGGAGCATCCGGGGGAGGCGGCAGCGGTCGAGGAGGCGGAGGCGATGCCGGCCTGATGGCCGATGCCGCGGAAACTGTACGCCGCCGGGAAACCGCATTTTCCGGCGGCCCGCAAGTTCAACCGTCCCGGTTCGACTCGGGTCAGGCCTTGGCTGATGACGTTGCTGCGGGGAACCTGATATTGCTAGTCGTGGCAGCGGAACGGACAGTGCGCCCGAGCCGTCTGCCCCACATCTTCCGGCCAAGTGTGGCGCATCAATCAGACAAGGCTATGTCGAAAAGCCCATATCCTTGCCAGGATCTCATATCGGGAACGCACGACAAGTCATTGGCCGAGGAAGGCTTCTGCGCTAGCGTGGTTTCGTCATGGCACTCGATTTGGAAACGGCGTGTCGCTGGAAGGTGACCCACAACATTCTGGTGGGTTTTTCTTCATTCGATTTTTCTGTAAGGTCTTCGGGAAGTTCAGATCAGGCAGGTTTCCTGGTCGGTCGGGACCTATCTTGCGATGACGCATTTGCCTTACCTGTGGTGTTCCGTGTTCAGGTCGCTTGAAGGCTGTGAGGAGGTGGCTGCAACAATGTGTAAGCACCTGTTCAAATTGCCGTGGCGGGGCGAATCTATGTGGATTCTGGCGGCGCTCGGAGACGGGTGTGACGCCGTTTCCCGACAGAATGATCGGCTTTCGGTTCTGCGAAAGGATTCAAAAATCAGAACCCGATTTGACCTATGAAGTTTGGAAATTGATCGGCCTCCACAAGGTAACTCAACTTTAAACCTAGAAACAAAGAATTAAGCGAGTTGATCGTCCTCGCTCTCGTATTAGACTCAACGCGTAGCTGGGTCTTTGGCGCGGATTGGCATTGGAATTGCCTGCTTCGCAGGCAACGTTCTACAATCTGTGGTCGACCAGACCTCGGTCGGATCGCTCCGCCAGCAAACGATTGGCTAGGCGTTTCCCAGCAGCAGACGCGGAAGCATCGACGAACCATCACCCTTTGAGACAACGACCTGGGAACCGTGATGCAACAGGCGGAACCCAGCGGAGCGCAGTCGTGCGCACGCTTTTTTTCTTCATGGTACCGGTGGCGGAACCGGCGGCCAGGATGCCTTGGATCTGGACGTTTGCGAATTTGGAGAGGCAGTTCGCAGAAGACGGCGAAGGGCCCGTATAGATTTTGGATCGGCTGATAAGGGCAAACCACGCGAAAACGTGGGGCGCAAAACTTCTGGCCTAAATTCCGTGGGATTCGGAACAGGGTCGCAGAGTTGCCAGACGAACGCGGTATCTCCTCGAGTGCCGGAGAGTTCGTGCGGCATAAGAGGGTACGACAATGATTAGTAAAACTTTCCTGGTCCAGAGGTCGATTCTTGCGTCGGTGTTGCTACGCATGGCGGCCTGCATTTCCATCATCGGTTGTCAAAGCGTCGAGGCGGGCCAAGTGGCCTTGGCGTGGACGGCTAGCAGCAGCAGTTCTGTCGCCGGCTACAAGACGTACTACGGTACGGCAAGTGGGGCCTACACGTCGAGTGTCGACAGCGGCAAGACCACCAGCGTATCCGTCACCAGCCTGCAGGACGGTTTGAAGTATTACTTTGCCGTGGTTGCCTACGACGCCTCCGGCAATAAGAGTGCGTACTCGAACGAAGTGGCGGCAACACTGCCGGCTGTTGCCAATGCAGCGTTTTCGGCAAGTGCGACAAGCGTCAACGCGGTTACTTCGGTCACTTTGATTCCGTCTTTTACCGGAACGGTTACCGCCTGGAAATGGGATTTTGGAGATGGCTCTGCTCCCCTTGCGGGGAGCAATTCCGTGATTCCTCAGGCTACCAAGTCTTATGCCAAATCCGGCACCTTTACGGTAACGTTGACTGTTGGATCGCTAACCCAATCGAAGGTGATCAACGTCCTCCCGGTAGCTGCATTCTCAGTGAGTAGCTCGTCGGGTACGGCGCCGCTCGCGGTCAGTTTTACCGACAATTCCGTCGGTTCACCGACATCCTGGACCTGGAATTTTGGGGACGGAAGCAGCAGCAACGCCCAGAGTCCGAGTCACAGTTTTAGCGCTGCCGGAACCTATTCCGTAAGTCTTTCCGTTGCAAGCGCTGGGCTTTCCAGTCTGAGTCCTGTCACCAAGACGATTACCGTTGCGTCCTCAGCGATTGGGTCCCCGGGAGGGGGCGCGGCTTCTGTCCAGAATCTCGTTGCCGGATACTCCTTTGAAGAAGGAACCGGGTCGATTACCGGAGATTCCTCGGTTTATGCAAACACGGGTACTCTGACAAACGGCCCGGCCTGGGTAGCCGGAAAGTTTGGGAAGGCGCTGTCGTTCGGTGGTAAGACGTCGGTGAAGATCCCGAACTCTTCCCCGATTAACATATCCGGGTCAGCCATTACGGTGTCATTCTTCGCCAAAATCACCGACTACGGGAGAGACCAAGTCCTTGTCGGCAAGCCAAGGAATGCCGCGTTTTCCTATCCCTGGTATCAGTATGGGGTAGAGTATACCCGTTCGTCGAAGATGCTTTCCTTCTACCTTTCTGATACCAATGGGGCACCCTACCAGTACGATATGCCGGCTCCGCTCGGCGTATGGGCTCATGTTGCCTTTACCTATGATGGTGCAAATGTTCGGGGTTACATTGATGGTGTCCAGAAATTCGCAAAGGCTGCTACGTTCAAGCTGGTGGCAAGCGAGACCCCGTTGACCATCGGCCTCGATCCACTGGGGAATCAGCCGACCAACGGTGCCCTGGACGAAGTCCGGATCTATGACGTGGCGCAGTCGGCGACTGCGATCGCTGCCGACATGGCGAAATCTGCCGTCGCGGCCAGTCCACTGATGGCCGCTTATGCCTTCGACGAAGCGGCTGGTTCCAAGGTGGTGGATGCCTCTGGGAATGGGAATACCGGAGTCTTGGTAAATTCCCCCGCGTGGCAGGCGGGAAGGTTCGGGAATGGGCTACGGTTTGGTGGCGCTAGCTATGTGAGCGTGGCGAGTTCTAGTTCATTGACCGGGGGCGGTTCCGCTCTTACGCTTTCCTTCTACGCCAACATCACTGATTACGGCAAGGATCAGGTACTCATTGGAAAGCCGGCGAATTCCAGCTTTTCATATCCCTGGTATCAATATGGGGTTGAGTTTACGGCCAGCACAAAGACCCTCTCTCTGTACCTTTCCGATACGAATGGTGTTGCTCACCAATATGATATGCCGGCTCCCCTTGGGATCTGGTCGCACCTTGCGTTTGTATACGATGGGGAAACCGTCAAGGGGTATGCCAATGGTGTGTTGAAGCTTACTGGACAGGCCAATTTCAAGCTCCAAGGAGCGGCGACACCACTGAGGATCGGCCTCGACCCAATCGGGAGCCAACCGACCAACGGAGCTGTGGATGAGGTTCGCATTTTTGGCGCAGCTCTGAACAGCACAGCTATTCAGAGGAACCTTGCAAGCGGGGTGAATTACTCCAGTCCGGCCAAGTATCTTGGCGGGTACTCTGCTGGTGGGGATGCCGTGTTCCCTCTTCCGCTCGGAGTTCCATATGCGTACTCGGTCACAGTCACGAGAACCGGTGTGATGAATTGGATACCAGTGTTTGTAGATAGTAGCTCTGCGAAATCCAAGATTGGTGTGGGAGTGTACACTGACAACGCTGGTCATCCTGGTGCCCTTATATCCTGTGCATGGATGCCGGCAGCCAAAGTTGGCGCCTGGAATTTTATACCTTTGCAGGGTACATCGGTTATATCAGGAAAAAAATACTGGTTAGCGATCCTCAATCCGGCCATAGCCAATGATCAAGTTCTTTATCTTCGCAATGCTTCGGTATCGGACGGAAGGTATCTTGAGAAGGGCGGTCTCGGTTTACAAGAGAAGCTACCTTCGACCTGGGTAATTGGCCAGCAAACCGTAGATGGGCCGCTTTCCCTCTATGGGGCTGGTTATTAGATCCCGAACAGTGAACCGGATAAGACTGCCCGGTTTTCTATGGTTACGAGAGGACAGTGGCCATGGGGCCGGACGGTCCCATTTCCATTGCAAGCGGTTGCTTTAACTTCGCTTTTCCCAATCTAATTACGGTTGTTTGGGTCGCAATCCTTTCCTCATGCTGCCGTTAGGTCGCAACTTCCTTCAATCACCACTGTCGCCCCGACCTTCCTGGAAGCGTCGGGGCGACATTTCGGTGGTCAACAATTGCAGCAAGATGCTCCTGAATACTTGCATTTTCCAGATGGGCAGCCGCAGTTTCTACATCGAACTGCCGCGTCGGCAGTACCAATGGGGAGCAGGCAGGACAGGCCTAGCTGCCCGGCGGAATTGCTCGATACGTCGCTGAAGGATTCGAATTGCTTGGGGTTGCCAATGTATTTGCAGGTTTGGCATGTTCCATCCTCGTGTAGGCTCACGACCCCTCTTACCGTATCCGATTCGTCCAGTACGGCGACAGTCCGGATGCCTCGAGCGATGAGGGCTTTCACTTTTTCTGGCGGGATGTCGACGTCACTTCCCTCGACTGGAGTCGCGAGCGGTAGACCAATTTGATAGGCTTGCCAGGGAAGCGGAGCTTGGAACAATTGAAATAGTATAAGTACACTAAGAAGAAGCAGGCCCACGGCCATTGTCGAGACTACTTTCTGTTGGCGGCGCTCTGGAAAGATGTTTTGAATCCACTGCATTGTTATTTCCTCGTTTTTTTCTAGCTAGAAGGCGAGCGTGATTCTTCCAAGGATGGTTCGTTCAGGAAGAAAGGGTAGGTTATGAATCGATGGCGATCGATATGGGTAATACCCGACAAAGGAAAATTTCTCGTCAAAGATGTTGTTCACGTCCAAGCTCACGATTCCTAGTCTTTTCGGAAGACGGTAGCCGATGCCAACGTTGGTGATGGAAAAACTGTCATGTCCTGGGGTGTCGGCTAATGATTGCGACTGATCAATGAAATTGATCCCAGCCGAAAGGAATGTTCCCGATGGGTCGAAGTACTTGAGCGTCGCAGAAACTGTATGCGTCTTCATGAAACTGCTCCCATAGGCTGCGGAACGCGAAAAGTCGTCGAAATCGTAGCTTGCCGTCGCTGCGACTCGGGATATCGGCATCCAATTCACATAAGCGCGGAGGGATTGTTCGGTATCTTCGACGTCGTAAGGGCGCTTGAGCTCTCGTCTGCTGGCTTCGATTCCGGCAAATAGGCTACGCGAAAACCGTTGGTCGATTGCGAGCCCGTAACGAGAAGAGTCTGTTCCGATATAGTCGTCAAAGAGTTGGTTGAATCCGGCGAGCTGAGTTGGTTCAATGGTTTGGTCGGTTAATAAGGACCGTTTTAGGGAACGGAAGTATGCAAATCTCAGGGTTGTATCTTCGGTAATATTCCAAAGGATTCCTACTTTCGGATTGACTTGATGGAAGTTGCCATCGTTTTCTCCGTCAAGCTTGTCGACGCTGAGGCCAAGCGTCCAGCTTAGATTCTTGGGAAACCGCCAATAGGAATAGAGGTACCCATTTGTGTGGGCCGGAGTTATGACGTATCGGTTGCTGATATCGAGGTTTCTCCTGGTGTCGTAATATCCGCCTCCGGCGATAATGTTGAAGTTATTTTTTTGGAACAAATATTGAGCTTCTACGATGTTTCCATTCGATGAAACACTTCCAAATGAAGAGTCTTCTAGATCGTCCTGATGGATAAAAGAGGCGATGAGATTGTGTCCCGTGGACGGGTTCCAGTGCGCGCCGGCACGATATACCGATGAGCGCAGCGTTCGACGGTAGAAAGTATCCGGGTTATCGAGATCAAAGTTAAACGCGATGTCGCCGTGTTCCAGTTCCTTGTGCCGTATTTCTGCCTGCACGCTCCATTCTGGTGTCAGCTGCTTCTGAATGAAGGCGCTGTAGATGTTATTGGACAGATCGTTGTTTTTCCGGAAACCATCCGTGGTGTAGCGAAATTGTCCAAGGCTGTAGGAAACAGAGTCGGAAATACCAGATAGGGTAATCTCGTCTCCAAAGGTGTAGTTCGAGCCAAAATAGCCGCTAGCTTGAACTGTGTGCCGATTCCGTTGAAATAACGGATTGAATTCCGTAAATGACAAAGTGGATGGGCCGAAGGCAGAAAAAAATGGCAGATTGCTTTCCGCCAAATGAGGCTGCAGGGGAGTGATATTCAGCGGCTGCAACAACTGGCTTTGCAGGAGTTCGCTGACGCGGACGATTTCGTGCCGGGGCAGGTTTGCATAACTGTCGGCGAGAAAGCGGTGGCTTGAGTAATCACTCGGATCGGTAATGAGCGAGCGCCATCCTTCGAAGAGTGCCCGTGATCCGAATCCCAAGTCATTGTAAATCCGAGCCAAGGAGGAGCTCCGCGCGGCCAAGTCGCTGTCGAGCTGCTGTTTCGACCGATAGATCGCTCGCTTGTCGTTGCGGTCGATTGCGTGTTGGAGATCTTGTAAGGCCTCTCCCGGCCGGTTATCCGCTTGCTTCTTGATGGCGTCGTAGAAATACGGCGTCGGGTCGTTGGGGTCATAGTGCTTGGCGAGGTCCACCTGGACCTGTGCCAGGTCGTTGCGCTTTTGTTCGTAATAGGCCTTGCCGAGGTAGCTGCGGATGAGGGAATCGTTCGGGTCCAGGTTGCCGGCGATCTCCAGGTCTTCGGTTCCCGCTTCCAGGCGGCCTTCCCGGATCTTGGCGAGACCCAGTCCGAAACGAGCGAGGGGGTCGAAGGAGTCGCGCGAGATGGCTTCGTGGAAGCTGCGCTGGGCGTCTGCTGTGTCGCCGTCCATGAGCTGGGTGAAGCCCAGTACGGTGTGGGCGTGACCGAGTTGCGGATTGAAGTGGGTGGCCCGTTCCGCGGCGCTGCGTGCCGCCGTGCGCTCGCCGAGGGAGGCAAGCAATTCGGCATGGCGGGTGTGAAGTAAGGCGTTTTCGGGGTCCAGGCGCAGGGCGGCTTCGACTGCGTCCAGGGCGGTTTCCAATTTGAAGCGCGCCTGTTCGGCGTAGGACAGAGCCAGAAGGGGCACGGGGGATCGGGGCGCGTCTCGGGTCGCGGTCGTGGCTAGTTCGAGGGCCTGTTCCTTCTGTCCTTCGGCCAGGGCGACGATGGCCAGCAGCGAGTTGGCAATGGCGTCCCGCGGATTTTCCTTCAAGGCTTGGCGAAGCAGCGGCTGCGCCGTTTCTGCCTGTCCCACGGTGAGCAACAGGCCGGCCCGGTAGCCCCGGTAGTCGGCCGTGGTCTTGACGATCTCTACGGCTTGGTTCAGCTCGTCGAGAGCCGCGGCGATCCGGCCGGCACGGTACTGGTCGATCGATCTCCGCAGCGCGGGATCGCTGACCTGACGCAGCAGGGTGCCGGTATCGATGATCGGGGGATAGTACAGCGCCCACTGTACGGCATCACCGGGATGCAGCCGGAGCTTGACCCGCGGCGGCTGCCCTTGCTCGACGAGCGCCGTCTGGCCTTTGGCGAGGGTCAGTTTGCCCTGGGGATTGGAGAGCTGAACGGTGCCTTCGAAGACGCTGACTTCCGCCTGGTTGCCATGGCTGGAGATCAGGAATTCCGTGCCTTCGATGCCGGCATTGACGAAGGGGGTGGTGACGTCGAAATGGCGCGGCGTGTGGCTGCGGACATGGACGTCGCCGTAGTCGACGGAGAGGATGACCCGGTCGGCTACGGTTTGGAAGTTGACCAGGGTATTTTGGTTCAGGGACAGGCGGGTGGCGATGCCTTCCAGCATTGCCAGGACGGCACGGCTGAACTCACCGGTCTTGACCCGGTCCTCGACGCAATAGCCCTGATGGAGGACCGCTGGCCGCCACACCGCCTGCCGTGCCCATTGGGCGTCGACCTGACCGAAGGCAGAGACCAGTTGCGCTACCGGAGGTTGGCAGGGCGCTTCCTCGGCCCGACCGATGCTGCTCGCCGAACCGGCCAAGGCAAGGATCAAGATTCGACTCACCATCGCAAGACGTCCCATCGGATGGTCCCTGATTCTGAGAAGGGTTGCCGGATTCTAGGCAGATCGAAGCTCGTGTGACAAGTGAATATTCACCCTTTGCCGGCATCTGCGGTCAGGGGTTCCGGACCGCGGATGCGCTCCCGGCAGGCCTTGACGTAAAACTGGCAGGGCCCGTCCTCGGGAAAGTCTTCCCGGAGCAGGGCGAAAGCCTCGAATGCACTGTGCCAGTCGCCCCGTTCGAAGCGTTCCAGGGCGTCGGCGAACTGCGTGATGAGGGTCGCCGTGCCCGCTTCCAAGCGGGTGCTGTAACCCAGCAGTTCGTAGACACGCACCGGTTCCCGCTTGCCCGGAAGAACGAAGCTTCCGAGGTGGCGGGTGGCGTAGCCATTGAGATCAGCGATGGCCGCTTCCGCGACCAGGACCGTGGTCCCCAACACCTTGTTCAGCGCTTCCAGCCGCTGGGTGGTGTTGAGGGTATCGCCGAAGGCTTTCAGTTCTCCGGCGTAGGCGATCCACATCGGGCCGAAGTTGACACCGATGCGAATCGGGAAACGGACCTTGCGGTCACCGGTGAAACGTGCCACTGCCGCCTGGATTCGGATCGCGGCATCCAAGGCATGGCTGCGCCGGTCCACCTTGCGCCGTTCCAGCGTCGTGCTCCGATGGCGGCGCCAGCGCGGCAGGCGGTCCCGCAACCGCGGTTTCCTCCCGCTTGGTGGACCCTGCCCCCACCAGAGCGCCAGCATGCCGTCGCCGGCCCAATCCTTGACGGTCCCGCCGTGTTCCCGCACCGGTCGTTCGACCACATCCTGATAGTCCTTCATGAATTGCGCCAGCCAGGCGCCTTCGCGGCTGTCCGTCAGCGCGGTGTAGCCGGCGCCGTCGGTGACCATGCAGACCCCGCTGCAGTGGACGAATTCGCCGGCCAAGGGAGAATCGCTGCGTTCCAGAATGGGCAGAAGCGACCCGGGGATCTTGATGGTGATCAGCTCGTGGATGCGCCGCCGCTGTTCCCGGTAGTGACAGGCGAAACCCGCCAAGGCTGCCGCTCCTGCCTGGAGAAGGGGGATGATCAGGGGGAGCCACAGCGTGACCTCGCGAAACTGGCGGAGGGCCAGCCAGGAATAGCCGAGGGCCAGCATCAGCAGCAATCCGAGCCCGCGTTCCAGCGGCAGCCGGATGGCCAGAAGCGTCACCAGATAGCCCCCGGCCAGTGTCAGGGCCGCCAGCGCAAGGGGAGGGAGCGGTTCGATGAAGCGGTTTTCCAGAAGATTGGCATAGGCGGTGGCAAGCAGTTCGCCGCTGCCGATCTCGGAGAACGCGGTGGCAAAGGAACCTCCCTTTACCGGCCGTCCCAGTTCCAGCGAGGGAGCGACCACCACCACCTGGTCGCGTACGGCCGGTCCGGACAGCTCCAGGTTTTCCAGCGGAATCGTGGTGATCGTTTGTGCCGGCCCGTAGGGATTCAGAAAGAGTTCCCGGTCGCCCCGGTAACTCTGGAACAGGGCGCGGAGATAGCGCTGCCGGGAGGAAGCCGACTCCACCTCCCGCAGGATCTCCAGTAACAAGCCGGGCTGCCGCTGAAACCGCAGGGTGAGACGGACGATCAAGCCGTCCACCACAGCGTGCAGTGTCCGGTCGCCGCGATGCTGGGCGAGAAATTCGGCGGCTTCCGGCACGTGGGTGCCGAGCAGTTCCTGCAGTGCCTCGTAGGAGTGCCGCAGTGCCATCAGGTGGACGGCCACGACCGGCAGCGTCGGCCGCAGTTCCGGCACGTTCTCGTCGCCTTCCATGCGCACCGATGGAATGGCGGTCCAGAACTGGATCAGCTCGCCGCGGCTGTCTCGCACCGGCAGCGGTGCGGTCGCTGCCGCCGCCTGTGCCAGGGGGGAGGGGGGCGGTGCAGCGGAAATGAATTCGGTGGTGGGTCCGGTCAGGGCCGGATTCAGATAGTCCTGCAGTACCACATTGCCTGCCTTCCGCATGGCAGCGGCAAGAGCCTGGTCCTCGCCGTTGCGGGGGGAGAGGAACAGCACGTTGAGGATGACCAGGGCGGCGCCCTGTTGGTGCAGGGTGTCGATGATCTCGCCGTAGCGGGTGCGCGGCCAGCACTGCTGCAGGATCTGGCCCTTGCTCTTGAGTGCGCAATCGGCCAGTTCCGGTACCCGAAACAGCGAATGGCGGTCGATGCTGACGATCACGATCCCGCCAGGAGCGCGGTCACCGTCGATCAGATTGCGTAGGCGGCCGAGCCAGTGCAGTCCCCATTGCCCCTCCGCCTCTTGTCCCCACGGCGAAACCGCCAGGGCCGCGGCGCCGCAGGCCAGCAGCAACGCCACCAGGTGGCTGTGCAGAGTCCGCGCGCCGCGGCCCTGCAACCAGGGCCCGCCCTTGACGGGGCCGACTGCTTGGGTTGTCGTCGCATTGGGGTCCATAGATTGCGGGGGCTGGGGCCGTCCGGCATGGTGGCGGGCGCTGATGGGTAGCCATCTTCCGGTGACGGCAGCGAAAGTCAATGGGGTGCCGGCGCGGAGCGACGTGGGCGGTGTCGCGTCGCCCGGGAAGTCGAATCGCGTTTCCCGCGGCCGGCGTTTGCCCCTACACTAGATGCGGGGCGGATTGGCCCGGCCGAAGCTTCCGGTTCATGCCGAATCCGGGGTTTCGCGCCGACGGACGTGGCCCGACCCTGCCGTCGCCCCCGGCTCCGGTCCGCCTCGGTACGGCCATCCGATCCAGTCGCCGAACGTAAGGAGAGTCCCATGACGCCGCTTCCCGAACCCTACGAACCGCCCGGCCTGAAGGACGTCGCGGCGCTCAAGCAGGCCCTGGTCAACCGCCTGATCTTCTCGATCGGCAAGGATCCCCTGGAAACCTCCGGCCGCGACTGGTTCTTCGCCCTCGCCTACCTGGTCCGCGACTGCATCACCCAGCGCTGGATGGATTCGATGCGGCGCTATTATCTGGGCGACGTCAAGCGGGTCTACTACCTGTCCATGGAATTCCTCATCGGCCGCGCCCTGATGAACAGCCTGATCAATCTGGGCTGCCTCGATACATTCCGCGAGGTGCTGGAGGATGTGGGACTGGATCTCGACGCGCTGGGCGACTTGGAGGAGGAGGCCGGCCTGGGCAATGGCGGTCTGGGCCGGCTGGCGGCGTGTTTCATGGACTCCCTCGCTACCCTGCAGCTGCCGGGATTCGGCTACGGCATCCGCTACGAGTACGGGATGTTCTCGCAGAGCATCGAGGACGGCCGCCAGATCGAACGGCCCGACAACTGGCTGCGCTACGGCAATCCTTGGGAGTTTCCGCGGCCGGAGATGCTGTACCGGGTGCAGTTCCACGGCCGCGTGCAGGAATACCGCGACGAACACGGCCAGCCGCGCTTCCAGTGGCTGGACACCGAAGACGTCATGGCCATGGCCTACGACACCCCCATTCCCGGATTCAACGGCGCCACCGTCAACAATCTCCGGCTGTGGTCGGCCAAGGCCTCCCGCGACTTCGAGCTGAAGTATTTCAACGAGGGCAACTACATCAAGGCGGTGGAGGAGAAGAATGAATCGGAAAATCTGTCGAAGGTGCTGTACCCCGACGACACCACCGAGATGGGCCGGGAGCTGCGCCTCAAGCAGGAGTATTTCTTCGTCAGCGCTTCCCTGCAGGACATCCTGCGCAGCTTCTCCGGCGACCACCCGCGTTTTCAGGATCTCCCGGAAGAGGTCGCCATCCAGCTCAACGACACCCATCCGGCCATCGCCATCCCGGAGCTGATGCGGCTGCTGGTGGACCTCCACGGGCTCGATTGGGAGGAAGCCTGGAACATCACCGTCGCCACGTTCTCCTACACCAATCACACGCTGTTGCCGGAAGCCTTGGAGACGTGGCCGATCAAGCTGATGGAAGCCATGCTGCCGCGCCACATGCAGATCATCTACGAGATCAACCACCGTTTCCTGCGCGACGTCAACCACGCCTTTCCCGGCGATCTCGAACTGGTCCGGCGGGTTTCCCTGATCGATGAAGCCGGCAGCCGGCGGGTGCGCATGGCCTATCTCGCCGTGGTTGGCAGCCACCGCGTCAACGGCGTGGCGAAACTCCATTCGGAGCTCATGCGCAGTACGATTTTTGCGGATTTCGCCCGCATCTTTCCCGATCGTTTCCTCAACATCACCAACGGGGTGACCCCCCGGCGCTGGCTCCATCAGAGCAATCCGGCGCTGGCCTCCCTCATCACCCGGACCATCGGCTCCGGCTGGGTGACGGATCTGGCCCAGCTCAAGCGGCTGTTGCCGCTGGCGGACGATCCCGCTTTTCTGGCAGCCTTGCGCCAGGTGAAGCAGGACAACAAGGGGCGGCTGGCGCAGTTGCTGCGGGACCGCTGGGGCCAGGAGCTGGATCCCGCCATGTTGTTCGACGTCCAGATCAAGCGGATTCACGAATACAAGCGCCAGCTGCTCAACGTCCTGCACGTCATTACTCGCTATAATCGGCTGCGCGCCAGGTCGGACCTGGCGGTGCCGGCGCGCGCGGTGATCCTGGGGGGCAAGGCGGCCCCCGGATATTTCAATGCCAAGCTCATCATCAAGCTGATCCATGACGTGGCCGACATCATCAACCACGACCCTGCCGTCGGCGGCAGGCTGAAGCTGGTGTTCGTACCCAACTACAACGTGTCGAGGGCGATGGAGCTGATTCCCGCGGTCGACCTGTCGGAGCAGATTTCCACCGCCGGTACCGAAGCCTCCGGCACCAGCAACATGAAGATGGCCATGAACGGAGCCTTGACCATCGGTACCCTGGACGGCGCCAACATCGAGATCCGCGACGAAGTGGGCGAGGACAACATCTTCATCTTCGGCCATACCGCCGGCCAGCTCATGGAAATGCGCCGCTGCGGCTACAATCCGTGGGACCGCTACTACGCCGATGCGGAGTTGCGGCAGGCCCTGGACATGATCGACCAGGGCTATTTCTCCATGGACGAGCCAGCGCGGTTTCGGCCGTTGGTGGCGTCACTCCTGGGCGGCGGCGACCCGTACGCGGTGCTGGCGGACTTTTCGTCCTACATCGCGTGCCAGGACGCGGTCGACCAGGTTTACGCCACTCCGGCCCTGTGGTCCCGCAGGGCGTTGCTCAACATCGCCAATGCCGGCTATTTTTCCAGCGACCGGACCATACTCGAATACGCCGATCGGATCTGGGGCGTCGCGCCGGCGGCGCTGGAACCGCACGCCGCGGCCTGACGGATGTTCCGGTAACGCCGGACGTTTTCGGATTCGGCAAGGCTGAAGTACCTGCCTACTGTTCACCAACGATCAAATATGGCCCAACCAGACAAGCTCGACCTCGGCGAAGAAAAGGCCCAGCCCGCGTCCTCGTCGAAAAGCCTCATCATCATCGTGATCTCGGCGGTGCTGGCAACCTTGGTGGTGGTCTTCGCCACCCTGTATTTCCTCGGAATCGTGCCGCCCAAATCCGGCAAGCCGGCGGCCGGCCACCCGCCGGAGGCCGCCAAGCCCGAGCCTCCGGTGGCGAAGCCTATGCTTTACGAGCAGCTGGCACCCGCCTTCGTGGTCAATTTTTCCGGCAACCCGGAGATCCGTGTGGTCCAGATCGACATCACCGCCGCCGCCACCAGCAAGGACGTCCTCGATGCTCTCAAGAAGCACGCGCCGATTCTGCGCAATAACGTGTTGCTCCTGATCAGCGGCCAGGACCCCGCCAGTTTCAAGACGGCGGAGGGCAAGGAAGCACTGCGCGCCAAGGTCAAGGAGGAGCTCAACAAGATCGTGGCCGAACAGACCGGCAAAAAGAAGGCCGCCCTCGACGAGGTCTTCTTCACCGGTTTCGTGATGCAGTGACGGGAGCGCCCCATGGCCGCCGTATCCGACTTGCTGTCCCAGGACGAGATCGATGCACTGCTGCACGGAGTGGACGGCGGCGACATCAAGACCGAGAACGACCGGCCGCCCGCGCCGGGCGAAGTCAACCTCTACGACTTCGCCAGCCAGGATCGCATCGTGCGCGGCCGCATGCCGACCCTGGAGATGATCAACGACCGCTTCATCCGCCACTTCCGCATCAGCCTGTTCAACCTGCTGCGGCGTTCCGCGGATATCTCGGTGTCCGGCGTGCAGGTGCTCAAGTTCTCCGAGTACGTGCACAGCCTGTACGTGCCCACCAACCTCAACATGATCCGCATCCACCCGCTGCGGGGCCGGGCCTTGCTGGTACTGGATCCGACCCTGGTGTTCACCGCCGTCGACAACTTCTTCGGCGGCAGCGGCCAGTTCTACAACAAGATCGAGGGTCGCGAGTTCACCCCGACCGAGATGCGCATCATCCGGATCATCCTCGATCTGATCTTCCACGACCTCAAGGAGGCGTGGGCGCCGGTGCTGCCGGTGGAATTCCAGTACCTAAGCTCCGAGGTCAATCCCCAGTTCGCCAACATCGTGAGCCCGACCGAGGTAGTGCTGGTCTCCACCATCCACGTCGAGCTGGATGGTGGCGGCGGCGACCTGCACATCACCATGCCCTACTCCATGATCGATCCCATCCGCGAATTGCTGGACGCCGGCATCCAGGGCGATCAGGGCAGCAGCGACGAGCGCTGGAAGACCTCCTTCCGCAGCCGCCTGCTGGAGGTCGGCGTGGAACTGCAGAGTACCCTGGCGGAAAAGACCATGACCGTGAGCGACGTTCTGAAGATGAAGAGCGGCGACGTCATCCCCATCGACATTCCGAGCCAGGTGTTCGTGACGATCGACGACATCCCGGCGTTCAAGGGCCGGGTCGGGGTTTCCAAGTCCCAGTACTATGCGGTGCAGGTGGAGGAAGTCCTGCTCTGTTACCGTCCCGAGAACGAACCCACGGTCGACTACCGGGCCCTGCAGGAGGCCGCAGCACACGAGAATGAAAACCTATGAGTGACAACGACGTAGACGACATCCTGAACCAGGGTAGCGGCGATCCCGGCCTCATGGACGAGTGGGCGGCGGCCCTGGAAGAACAGAAGCAGTCGGCCGCCAAGCCGGCGCCGGCGCAGCCGGAAAAGGTGGAATACGGTATGCTGCAGGAATCGGCCGATGGCGCCGAAGGGGAGGGCGGCAAGGACGTCAACCTGGAAGTCATTCTCGATGTGCCGGTCACCATTTCGATGGAGATCGGGCGGACCCGCATCAACATCCGCAATCTGCTGCAGCTGACCCAGGGCTCGGTGGTGGAGCTGGACCGCCTGGCCGGCGAGCCCATGGACGTGCTGGTCAACGGTACTCTAATCGCCCACGGCGAGGTGGTGGTGGTCAACGACAAGTTCGGCATCCGCCTTACCGACGTGCTGAGCCCGTCGGAACGGGTACGCAAGCTGCGATGACGCGGCGATGATGCGCTCCGCCGTCACCGCGCTGCTGCTGATTGCCGCTTCCGCCTGCGCAGCGGACGAGGCGGCGCACGGGACGGCGCGGCGGCTGGAGGCGGTGGACCTGGTGCAGTGGAGCCTGTCCCTGGTCGCGGTGGTGGTGGCGATCGTCGGCCTGGCCTGGCTGCTGCGCCGGATCGGGCGGTTCTCCGCGGTCCACGGTGGACGTTTCCGGGTGCTGGCGGCGCTGCCGGTGGGGCCGCGCGAACGGGTGGTGCTGGTGCAGGCGGGCGACAAGCAGCTGATTCTGGGGGTGGCTCCGGGGCAGGTGCGGGCGCTGTGCGTGCTGGAGGGCAGCGCGCTCATCGGCGCTGCCGACGATGCTGCGGTGCCGCCGGCAGAGGAAAGCTTCGGTGCCCGCATCAACCAACTGCTGGCGCGGGGGCCGCAGTGACCACCGCTAACCACCAAAGTCGCGAAGCGGACATCTTGATCTCCCTTATCCTCCGGGAGAGACCGCCCGGCCCCATGGCCCGCGGATTGTGGCCCTGGAACCGGGCGGTCTCTTCCCTCATCCGGCCCTCCGGGCCACCTTCTCCCGGAGGGAGTAGGGAAATGGAGGCGGCCATGGGCCGCAGGTTCCTGGGTAGACCACCCGGCCCCATGGGCCGCGGATTGCGGCACCGGAGCCGGGTGGCCCGCATCGGTCCCTGGCTGTGGCTGCTGGTCCCGCTGCTGTGGCCGGCTGCCGGCCACGCCGCCGCCGGTGCCATCGACGCCATCACCGTCGTTCCCGATGGCCAGGGTGGCCAGAAATATACCGTCACCATTCAGATCCTGGCGCTGATGACGGTCCTGTCCCTGCTGCCGGCGGTGCTGCTGGCGATGACCTCGTTCACCCGCATCATGGTGGTGCTGGCCATCCTGCGCCAGGCCCTGGGCACCGGCCAGACCCCCAACAACCAGGTGCTGATGGGGCTGTCCCTGTTTCTCACCCTGTTCACCATGGGGCCGGTGTTCGACCGGGTCAACGAACAGGCGCTGCAGCCCTATTTGAAGGAGCAGATCGCCGATTCCGCGGCCCTCGAACGGGCGCTGCAGCCGTTCCGGGAGTTCATGCTCAAGCAGACCCGGGAGGCGGACCTCGAGCTGTTCCTGCGGATCTCCGGCAAGCCGCCGGTGGAGACCCCGGAGTCCACGCCGTTCACGGTGCTGGCGCCGGCCTTCCTCACCAGCGAGCTGAAGACCGCGTTCCAGATCGGCTTCCTGCTGTTCCTGCCGTTTCTCATCATCGACCTGGTGGTGGCGACGGTGCTCATGTCCATGGGCATGATGATGCTGTCCCCCATGGTGATCTCGCTGCCGTTCAAGCTGATGCTGTTCGTGCTGGTGGATGGCTGGTCGCTGGTGATGGAAACCTTGGCCGCCAGCTTCTTTCTGGGGTGAGGCGCCGTGAGTCCCGACACCATCGTCCATCTGGGCCAGCAGGCCATCGTCGTGACGGTGCAGCTCACCGCCCCCATCCTGCTGTCGACGCTACTGGTGGGTCTGCTCATCGCGATGTTCCAGGCTGCCACCCAGATCAACGAGATGACCCTCACCTTCGTCCCCAAGCTGATCATCATGGCGCTGATCCTGCTCTTTGCCGGGCACTGGATGCTCGGCCTGCTGGTGGACTACACCCGCGACCTCATTCACAGCATCCCCGGCCTCATCGGCTAGCCGCCCATGCGCTACAGCGAGGCGCAACTGCTGGCCATGGCGGCGCAATTCCTGTGGCCCCTGCTGCGCATCGGCGCCTTGTTCGTCGCCATGCCCCTGTTTGCCACCCACAACGTGCCGGTGCGCATCCGCGTCCTGCTCGCCGCCAGCGTGGCTTTGCTGGTGGCGCCGACCCTGCCGCCGCCGCCGGCGGTGGAACTGTTCAGTCTGGCCGGTTTCCTGATCGGCCTGCAGCAGGTGCTGGTGGGGACCCTGATCGGCTTCGTGGTGCATCTGGTCTTCGCCGCGGTGGTGTTCGGCGGCCAGAACATCGCCTTCAACATGGGCCTCGGCTTCGCTTCCATGGTGGACCCGCAGAGCGGCGTGCAGGTGCCGGTGGTGGCGCAGATCTACACCATCGTCTGCACCCTGCTGTTCCTCGGCATGGACGCGCATCTGCTGCTGGTGCAGATCGTCGCCGAAAGCTTCCGCGCCATTCCGGTGGGTATGGCGGTCGGCGGTGAACGCCTGTGGACCGTATGCCAGTGGGGTAGCCGCCTGTTCGCCGCCGGCGTGCTGCTGTCGCTACCGGTGGTGACGGCGCTGTTGCTCATCAACTTGGGCTTCGGCGTGGCCAGCCGTGCCGCGCCGCAGCTCAACATCTTCTCGGTGGGCTTTCCGGTCAGCCTGCTGATGGGGTTGCTGCTGATCTGGATCGGCCTGCCGGGAGTGCTGGAACTGTTCACCCACCTGCTGGACGAGGCCCTGACCCTGCTGCGGGAGGGCTTCACCTGAGGAGGATGCGGGGTTTTTTTGACACCTTGGGCGTCAGTCGGTCTTGCGTCCGGACAATCGCTGCAACTGTTCGCGGATTCGGCGCTGGGCCTGGTCCAGGCTGCTGCCGACTCTGGCCCTGGCCGCTGCAGCTTCGTCCCGGCTGGCGGCGACGGCGGGGTGATTTCCCACCCGTACCCCGTCGATGACGATGGAGCCCGTGTGGGCGTTGGACCCGATGTCGACCTGGCCGGTGTTCACGCTGTGATTGATGATGACGGTTTCCGCCGTCGCCGCGGTGGCGGCGGTTAGCAGGCCGGCGACTAGGAGTGCCAAGCGCAGGTCGTACCTCTCCGGCGCAGGCTGGGTCCGTGGCACGGTTTTCATTGATCGATGATGTCGACGTTCCTGTTCTTGGAATTGTTCAGGATGATGACGTTGTTGCCGATTTTGGCGCCGGGCGCAAATTTGATGTTGCCGGCACCGTCGGTGGCGTCCCTGACCCGGTTGGAGCGGCTCTTGGCGCGGCCGATGGCGTTGGCGACGATGAACTGGACGTTGACGTCCTTCTGCAAGTCGTCGGCGATGGGTTCGTCGAGGGCGATGCCGTCGTCCAGATCCGATGCGGCCCGGGCTGCCGCGGGGAGGCACAGGGCGGCGAACAGGATTGCGAGAGGTTTCATGGTCATGGCGATGGTCCGGTGGTGTGGGGGGCCGTTGCCGGGGGTGGCCACTAAGGCCGGTCCGCGATGGGCGCGGGATGCGCTCACTCGATGGTGATCGAGCCGGTGGTGGCCACCGACCGTTCGCCGCTCGACAGATTCAGGTTTTCGGTGTTGCTGGAAGAATTCAAGACCGTGCTGTGGTTGATCTCGGCGCCGTTGCGGATGTTGATGGAGCCGGTCGAGGCCAGCGAATCGGTGCCGATGGACAGGTTCAGGTTCTGGCTGTTGACGCTGGTGTTGGCGATGGTGGAATCCTTGACCAGGGTGCCTTCCGCCAGGGCGGAGGCGGGGACGGCGGCCAGTACGGCGTAGACGGAACTCCGGATGGTGCGGTTCATGGTGACGCTCCTGATGATTGCGGGATGTTCTCCGGCGGGTCGCTGCCCGTCAGTCCGGACTTCGGGATAGCGATCGTGGTGCCGCCGCCTGCCGTGGCTCCAGCCCGGCCAAGCCGGTGGCGCACTTCGGAGGTTTTCTTGCGCCGTTTCGTCGCGAACGGAGCGATTCGCCGGTTTGCCGGTCTCACCTGCGCACTTGTCGGCTGCACCACGGCTGGCTCATAGTCTCGGCTACGGAGTCGGGCCAAGGCCGCTATCACCGCAACCGGAGTCTTCTGCATGTACACCACTGATCACCGCCGCCGCCGGCACCTGG